>OBVY01000895.1_pt1 | contig 22937 bp, 20 predicted proteins | sample 1538051 | NCBI WGS metagenome assembly OBVY01 (sample SAMEA2580017, study PRJEB22360) | human gut metagenome | biome: human gut; feature: human-associated habitat; material: faeces | place: Denmark | collected 2008/2010 | reverse complement strand
TGGCAATTTCGAAGGCGGTTAGTTGGGAGGGGGTGGGGGAGCCGTATCTGATGCAGCTGGGCTTTTTGTCGAGAACGCCACGGGGACGCTGTGCAACAGCACTGGCATATGAACACATGGGCTTTCCGCTTCCAGAGCAGCGAAAAGCACCGATACAGGGACAAATGACTTTATCCGAAGCGGAAGCAGATGCCGCAGAACAGAAATAAATGTTTCTGAAATGATTTTATAGTTTTATATTACAACGGACAGCCGCTGACCCTTGGCGGCTGTTTCATCAGACAAAGGAGTCGAATAAAAATGGGCAGATTATTTGGAACAGATGGAGCAAGAGGCGTTGCCATTACAGAATTAACTTGTGAACTTGCCATGCAGATTGGTCGGGCAGCCGCATTGGTTTTGACGAAAGAAGCCAAGCACAAGGCGAAAATTGTCATCGGGAAGGATACCCGAATTTCTTCTGATATTCTGGAAGCCGCTCTGTGTGCAGGGATTTGTTCTGTTGGGGCAGATGCTGTGCAGCTGGGTGTGATTCCAACGCCGGGCGTTGCCTATCTGGTGCGTTCGATGGGAGCAGATGCCGGTGTGATGATTTCTGCATCTCATAACAGCGTCGAATTTAACGGCATCAAGCTGTTTGCATCCACTGGCTATAAGCTGCCGGATGCAGTGGAAGAAGAAATTGAATCGTTGATTCTGGATACACCGGAAAAAGTAACGCTGCAATCGCACACCAATGTGGGCAGAATCGAACGCTATGAACACGCCAAGGAAGATTACATTCAGCATATTTTAGAGAGTGTTCCGACTCGATTTGACGGGATGAAGATTGCACTGGACTGTGCAAACGGCAGTGCCTCTGCAACCGCAGAAACGCTCTTCACTGCATTGGGTGCAGAAGTTTGCATGCTGAGTGCAGAGCCAGACGGCACAAATATCAATGACCACTGTGGTTCTACCCACATGGAACAGCTGATGGCATACGTGCCAGCACATGGCTGTCAATTGGGTCTGGCATTTGATGGAGATGCAGACCGTTGTTTGGCAGTGGACGAAACCGGAAAGGTTGTAGACGGTGACCAGATGATTGCAATTTGTGCTAAGGCACTGAAAGCAAGCGGCAAGCTGGAAAAAGATACGGCTGTTGTAACCGTTATGACGAATTTAGGCTTTTTCCACTTCACCAAGCGGGAAGGCATTCATGCCGTTGCAACAAAAGTTGGTGACCGGTATGTGCTGGAAGAGATGAAAAAGGGAGGCTATTGTATCGGTGGCGAACAGAGCGGTCATATTATCTTTTTGGAACACGCAACCACAGGGGACGGCGAACTCTCCGGTGCGAAACTGGTCGAAATCGTCAAGCAGTCCGGAAAAAAACTGAGCGAACTGGCAGGAGAAATGGAAACATTTCCGCAGCAGATGCAGAATGTGCGGATTACAGCTGACCAGAGAAACCGTTGGAAAGAAGACGAAGCAGTTTGCAGCGTGATGAAACAGTATGAAGAACGGCTGGGTGAAGATGGCAGAATTCTGGTACGGGAAAGCGGAACAGAACCGCTGATTCGGGTCATGGTAGAAGCAAAGGATGCCGATTTGATGCAGGAAGCTGTTTCTGCGATTGCAGAAGAACTGGAACGCTACACGAAACGATAAAGGAGCCGTACAACTGTGAGAATTGCAAATCAATGGAACGATTACCGGATTTTAGATACTTCCGGACAAGAAAAGCTGGAGCAGTGGGGCAATGTGACGTTGATTCGTCCAGACCCCCAGATTATCTGGAAAACCCCGAAAGAACACGGAATGTGGAATCATGCAGACGGGCATTATCACCGCTCGAATGCTGGTGGCGGCAGCTGGGATTTTTTCCGGAAGCTGCCGGAATCGTGGAACATTCAATATACACCGCTGGATTTGAAATTTCGGATTCAGCCGACCAGCTTTAAACATACCGGATTATTTCCGGAGCAGGCTGTCAACTGGGATTTTGTTTCCAACCTGATTCAGAATGCGGGCAGACCCATTTCTGTCTTGAATCTGTTTGCTTATACAGGCGGTGCAACGCTGGCTTGTGCGAGAGCCGGAGCGAGCGTTTGCCATGTAGATGCATCCAAGGGAATGACACAGTGGGCAAGAGAAAATGCAGCACTTTCAGGACTGTCTGACCGCCCGATTCGCTGGATTGTTGATGACTGCGAAAAGTTTGTTGCCCGAGAAATTCGCCGGAATCGGCGGTATGATGCCATTATCATGGATCCGCCCAGCTATGGCAGAGGGCCGGGTGGTGAAATCTGGAAGCTGGAAGACTGTATTTATGATTTGGTACAGCTTTGTGCCGGCGTTTTGACGGAACAGCCGTTGTTCTTCCTGATTAACAGCTATACAACAGGTTTGTCGCCGTCCGTAATGGGCTATATTTTGGGCAGTGTTGTACGCAAGCGGTTTGGAGGAACAGTGACTTTCGATGAAATCGGCTTGCCAGTCGCACAAAGTGGGCTGGCGTTGCCGTGTGGGTCAACCGCCATCTGGCAGGCTGAATAATCTAATCCGCAAATAAGAAATTCGGAAAAGAAAGGAACGGGAATGGAAACACAAGCACAGGCGAAACAACTTTGGTTTCACTATACCGATGAAAACGGAGAGCGTACCTCTCCAGACATTTTAAAAGACATTTCTCTTTCGATTGACAAAGGTGATTTTGTTGCCTTGCTGGGGCATAACGGCTCTGGCAAGTCAACATTTGCAAAACACATGAACGCCATCCTGCTGCCGTCAGCAGGTACGATGACCGTGGACGGCATCGATACAAAGGACGAGTCGCAGCGTTTCACCCTGCGGAGTCATGTAGGCATGGTGTTCCAAAATCCAGATAATCAGATTGTAGCGACTATTGTCGAAGAAGATGTGGCATTTGGACCTGAAAATCTGGGCATTCCGCCAAAGGAGATTCGGGAACGGGTTGACGATGCCCTGAAAGCCGTGGAGATGTACGAATATCGGGAACACGCTCCCAGTCAGCTTTCCGGTGGACAGAAGCAGCGAGTTGCCATTGCTGGCATTATCGCCATGCGACCGGATTGTATTGTCTTGGATGAACCCACTGCCATGCTTGACCCCAGCGGCAGACGAGAAGTCATGAATACGATTCATATGCTGAATCGGGAATATGGGATTACCATTGTGCTGATTACCCACTATATGGAAGAGGCAGCACAGGCAAATCGAGTTGTTGTCATGGATGATGGAAAAGTGGTACTGGATAACACGCCGAAAGAAGTCTTTTCTCACGTGGAAACGCTGAAAAAGATAGGCTTAGACGTTCCGCAGGTGACAGAACTTGCATATCGCTTGCAGCAGGCAGGTTGTCCGGTGGATGTACACATGATTTCAGAGGAAGCATGCGTTGCAGCATTGACAAAGCTGCTGAACGGAAAAACGGGAGGTGCAGCATGGCAATCTTAAAAACGGAAGATTTGACCTATCAATACAGCATTGGCACACCGTTTGAAAAAACTGCTGTAGACCATGTCAATCTGGAGATTGAAGAGGGAGCATTTGTCGGCATTATCGGGCATACTGGCTCGGGAAAATCGACTTTGATTCAGCATTTTAATGGGCTGATTCGTCCGACTTCCGGAAAAATTTATCTGGATGGAACAGACATCTGGGCAGACAAGACAAATATCCGGCAGGTTCGCTTTCAAGTGGGTTTGGTATTCCAATATCCGGAATATCAGATTTTTGAAGATACCGTTTATAAAGATATTGCGTTTGGCCCTCGCAACATGGGACTTTCTGAAGCGGAGATCAGGGAACGAGTAGAAGAAACCGCTGCTCTGGTTGGTCTGACACAAGCACAGCTGAACCAATCACCGTTTGACTTGTCCGGCGGACAGAAGCGGCGAGTTGCGATTGCTGGTGTTATGGCATTGCGACCGAAAGTTTTGATTTTGGACGAGCCAACGGCTGGACTAGATCCGAAAGGCAGAGAAGATATTCTTCGAGAGATTCGCCGTTATCACAAAGAAACCGGAAGAACGGTTCTGCTGGTTTCTCACAGCATGGAAGATATGGCAAACTGTGCAGAAAAAATTCTGGTGATGAATGCTGGAAAGGTATTCTGCTATGATACGGTTGAGAACGTGTTCCGGCAGGCAAAAGCCTTGCAAGAAATCGGGCTGGCAGTGCCGCAGATCACCCGAGTTTGTATGCAGCTGCGAGAGCAGGGCATTCCGTTGAGCGATGATATTTATACGGTAGAAGCTGCCTATCAGCAGATTTTACAGCTTTACCGGCAGCAGAAGGAGGGGACAGAATGCTAAAAGATATTACCATTGGACAGTATTATCCGGGGAATAGTTTTGTTCATCGGCTAGACCCTCGCTTTAAAATCATTATCACTTTGCTGTATATCACAATGCTGTTTATGGGCAGTCATCTCTATTCGATGGTGTTTGGAATTGTCTTTTTCTTTCTGACATTCTTTTGTTCGGGCATCTCTGCAAAGGTGCTGCTCAAGAGCATGAAACCCATTCTGCCGATTTTGCTGATTACAGCGATTCTGGACTTGCTGTTCATTCGTGATGGAACGGTCTATTGGTCGCTGGGTTTTCTGCAAATCACACAAGAGGGCGTGAAAACAGGCGTTCAAATGATCATCCGGATCAGCTTTTTGATTGTGGGAACGTCCATGCTGACCTATACCACTTCGCCAATTGCCTTGACGGATGCGATTGAACGGCTGCTTTCGCCGCTGAAAAAGCTGAAATTCCCAGTACATGCATTTTCCATGATGATGACGATTGCTCTGCGGTTTATTCCAACTTTGATTGAAGAAACCGATAAAATCATAGCTGCCCAGAAAGCAAGAGGGGCAGATATGGAGAGCGGCAACTTGATTCAGCGGGCAAAGGCATTGATTCCGATTTTAGTACCGCTGTTTGTTTCGGCATTTCGCCGGGCGGAAGAATTGGCAACTGCAATGGAATGCCGTTGCTATCGGGGTGATATTGGCAGAACAAAGATGAAACAATTGCATTTGTCCGGAAAAGACTGGTTGGCAATGAGCATTACACTGGTATTCTTTGCCGGTTCGATTGCAATGAAAGTCATTCTGGGATAAAGATAAAAAGGAGTTCCTGATTTATGCGGTCTGGTTTGTTGGCTTCCAACCGGAACAATCCGAAACGCTATTTGCTGCTGTCCATGCTGCTGCCCATGCTGTTGGTAGCAGTCGGATGGATTGTGTTAGAGGTGCATCCATTCGGAACACGGCAGATTTTAGTAACGGATTTCTGGCATCAGTATTATCCGTTTCTCTGCATCTTGCAAGAGAAACTGAAACACGGGGAATCCCTGCTGTATACATGGCAGTCGGGAATGGGGTCGAATTTTGCAGCGATGATGGCATATTATACCGCAAGTCCGCTGAATCTGCTGACGCTGCTTGTGCCAGCATCCATGCTGCGGGATACCGTAACGGGGCTGGTACTGCTGAAAATCGGGGCAGCAGGCGGCTTTTTTGCAGCGTTCTTAAAGGGAACATATGGCAGAAATGACAGTTCACTTTGTCTGTTTGGAACGATGTATGCCCTCTGTGATTTCATGATGGGGTATTCTTGGAACATCATTTGGCTAGATACCGTGGCACTGCTGCCACTAGTGATGCTAGGCGTTGTGCGACTAGTGCGGACGGGTTCTTATCGTCTGTATACAGTTTCACTAGCATTGGCGATGTTGGCGAATTTCTATATTGGCTTTTTCATCTGTATTTTTACTGTGATTGCCTATTTCTGCATTTGTATCTTTACGGGAATGGGGTTCAAGCGGTTTTTGACTCGCAGCGGAAAAATGCTGGCAGCAACTATTCTCGGCTTGGCAATCAGCAGCATTTTGCTGCTGCCAACTTATTACGCCTTGCAGAATACGTATAGCATCCACAATACATTTCCGCAGCATTCCACATTCTATGAAACATGGAGGAATCTGCTTTCGCAGCTGCTTGCCTATCAGATTCCAACGGTCAAAGAGGGCAAGCCAAACCTGTATTGTGGGGAGCTCTGTGTGGTATTGGTGGGGATGTTTCTTCGGGCAAGGTCAATTCGGATTCGGGAGAAAGTCGGGGCAATTCTAGTTCTGGCGTTCCTGCTGGTAAGCTGCAACTGGAACATCTTGAATTATCTCTGGCACGGCTGTCATTTCCCGAATATGTTGCCCTATCGGTTTTCCTTCTTGTTTTCGTTTGCCCTATTGACACTGGCATATCGTGCTTATTTGCTGCTGTTGGAGCGGCGAATGAAGTGGCTGGATTTGATTGCAATGGTGCTTTGCAGTGGAGTATTCCTGTTCCTTGTCTATACGACCGACCGGAAGCAAGTTGTTCTGTATACAGGGATGACAATGCTGGCATATCTGTTGTGGATGTTGCTGCACAAGTTGGGGCTGCTGCACCGGCGGTTTTTTGCCGCTGGCATGCTGGTTGTGATGCTGGTAGAAATGGGCTGTCATGTTCGGATTGCAACAGAGGCAGTTTCCACTTCAGATTATACCTCGTATCCGGAAAAATACGAATCGGTAGAAGCATTGCTTTCGCAGATTGAAGAGCAAGAACCAGAGAATGCATTTTATCGCATTGAGTTGACCAGCTGGTATACCTTGAATGATCCGGCACTGTATCAATATCAAGGTGTTTCACAGTTTTCCTCTCTGGCAAACTGCAAGGTAAGTACCTTTTTGAAAAAGCTGGGAATGCCAGCGTCCGAGGCAGGAAATCGGTATTATTACGCTCATAGCACCCCTTATCTGGATATGCTGTTAGGGGTTCGCTACCTGATTCAGAAAACCGGATTTATGCCAGAAGCAGAAACGGTTGAGAAAGTTGCTGTCAGTGATACCGTTACAAGCTACCGTAACCGCTATGCGTTGCCGGTTGGATTTCTGGTAAATTCGGAAACAGCAGATTTTTCCGTGGATACCAACGAAAACGCATTTGAAGTGCAAAATGACTTATTTGCAAAGATGACGGGCATCAAAGAACCGTTGTATACAGCAGTCGATGTCAAAGATGTTGGGCACAGCGGTGTCGAAGTCAGCCGGAATGGCTACGGATATTATACCTATTTCCCGATGAGCACAGAAGCTGAACCCTATTTGAAATATAATTTCATGCCGGAGCAAGATACCTTGCTATATGCGTACTTGTCTGTAGACAAGGTGGAGGAAGTAGACATTTATCAGAATGAACGCTATACATTTTCCCAGAAACTTGCAAAACAGCCGTATATTTTCCCGTTGGGCAGCTATAAAGCCGGAGAAAAGGCAACTTTAAAATGGAATGTTGACCGCAAGAGCATCCAAAACGGAGCGATTACATTATTTGTCTACGCTTTGAATCAGGATGTTTTAGAGCAGGGTTATCAGCAGCTTGCCGCTGGTGGGTTACAGGTGACAGACTGGAGTGATACTCGTTTGACGGGAACGCTAAATGCTGACCACGATGGAATCTGTTATCTTTCGATTCCGGCGGAAGATGGCTGGCATGTCACCATAGACGGGAAACAAACAGAAACCATTTCAATTGGTGGAGCAATGCTCGGTGTTCCGGTTTCCAGCGGAACGCATACAATTGCACTGCGGTATTGCCCGAAAGGAACGGTTGTCGGAACGATTTGCTGTGGCAGTGCCATTTTATTGTTGACATTCTGTTTTGTCATCGAACAAAAGCAAAAACGTGCTTGCAGAAGCAATTCTGTGGGCAGAAGGAGAAAAACATGCGAACCTTAAAAGTAATGATGGCATATTGTGGAACACGCTATCATGGCTATCAGCGACAGAACAATGCAAACACTGTGCAGGCAGTGGTAGAAGCAGCGGTTTCCAAGCTGCTGAACACACCGACTGTGATTGCCGGATGTTCCCGAACAGATACCGGCGTACATGCGGAGCAGTTCTGTTTCTCGCTCACCACAGAAAATCCCATTCCCTGCCGGAATTTTGTGCGGGGATTGAATGGATATTTGCCGGAGGATATTTCGATTTTATCTTGTGAAGAAGTAAAGGATACGTTTCATGCACGGTTTTGCTGTCAGGCGAAAACATATCGTTACTGGATTCACAACAGCGAGTCGAAAAATCCGTTTGCCGCTGACCGAGCGTTACATTATCGGCGTGCTTTGCGGATTGACCAGATGCAGGCGGCGGCAGACTTGCTGAAAGGAACGCATGACTTTGCCAGCTTTTGTTCAGGATGCACAGAAAATAAAGATACTGTACGAACAATCTATCAATTTGATATAAAAATGCAGGGAACAGACTGTTTCATCCTTGTAAAAGGGAATGGTTTTTTGTATAATATGATTAGGATTCTGGTTGGAACGCTGCTCAGCGTCAGCGAAGGGGAGCTTTCTGTATCAGAAATTCCAGAAATTTTAGCAGCACGCAACCGCATTTATGCCGGAAGAACGGTGCAGCCATATGGCTTGTATCTGCATGAAATCTTTTATGACGATGCAGCATATCGGTTACCGCAGGGGGATGCGTTTTTTGGCAGTGCTGTCAGCGGAGGTGAACGAAATGGGAAGTAAAGCAAATTTTGATGCGGTTCAGAAACGAAAAAAGCAGCGGACAAAAAACAATTTGAAGAAATTGCTGTTGTTTCTGCTGATTGCTGCCTTTTGTGGGTATCTATATTTGCAGCGGGATGCTTGGATTCCAAAACTGGAGGGCATCGGGACACGCTATGAATCGGTAATTACACAGAATGACGGAACACTGGCAGACGGAAACTTTCCGCTTTCCATTACCAAAAATGCCGATTATCGGGCAGCGGTTGTTGAAAACGATTTGTTTATTCTGAATGCTTCCTATCTGTATCTGTATTCTTTACATGGGGACTTGAAGGAAACCCGACAGCTGGCATATAGCAAGCCGATTTTAAAGAGCAATGATTATTTTGCATTGCTGTATGAAAATGGCGGAACACGATTCCGTGTGGATCGGCAGAGCGGAAATGTCTATACCAAGACGATGGATCAGGCAATTATTACCGGAGCAATCAGCTCGACAGGGGTCGTGGCATTGGTAACAGAATCCGATTTGTACAGCTGCGTTTTGCAGATATTTGACAAAAACGGAAAAAAGCTGTATACTCGTAATTGTATCGAACGATTGAGCGATATTGCATTTAATGAAGACAGTACCGGCTGCGTCTTTACGGAGCTGAGTGCCGTAGATGGGGATGTGACGGCAACGCTGAAATGCATTCAGTTTGATACAACGGACTATACATGGGAATCCGAGCCGCTGACGACTTTGAGTTTGGCACTGTCTTTGACAGAAAACAATCATGCCTGCGTCATCGGTGATACGACCTGTGCATATTATGATGACAAGGGAAATTTGGAATCACAGTATGATTACGGCGGAACGCTGGAAAATTATGCAGTGGATGCCGGAAATGCAGCGGTTTTGATTCGGGATGAAGAAAAGCGAGAAACCAAACTGGTCATTTTCCCCGGCTCTGCATCCGAACCAATTGAAATCGTTGTGAATGGTGATGCCAAGGCGGTACAGGTTTATGGTGACCGGGTCTATATGATGAATGCTGAAACCGTTATCGCTTATAACTTCTCTGGGAAAGCTGTGGCAACGGTGCGGTTAGACAGCACCTATGATTCTTTCCTGAAGAAAGACAATTATCTGTTCTTGCTGCGGTATGATAAAATTGACCGGGTGGACTTTAAAGAATAAGGGAATGGCGTATGGCATGGTATTATGATTTGGTGGTTCTGGCGATTCTCGCCCTTTGTGTCTGGAATGGCATGCGAAAAGGGGTTAGCCGTTCGCTGCTTCAGACGGCTGCAACCATTTTGAGTGCAGTTGTGGCTTTGTGGGTGAGTCAACCGCTGGCAGAACTTTGTTATACGGAATTTTTGGAAAAGCCGGTGGTTTCTGCCGTGGAAGGACAGCTGAATACGGTAGATGTTGCGGGACTGGTACAAACGGCACTTTCTGACAATGGCATTCCGGTTTCGAGAGAACAAGTACAAAGCATGTTGGCAGACCCAGAGGGAACGGCTGCCCAGTATGGATTCGATTCCGGGTGGGTGAATCAGCAGATAGATGCTGCAGCAGATTCCGTAGAAGAATTGACAAATGGCGTTTTGCCCAGCTGGCTGATGAAAGAGATTGCCGGAGATGGTGCGGTACAGAAAGAAACTGCAAAATCTGTGATTTCGGGCGATACCCATACAGCTGCACAGCAATTGGTGTCAACCTATGGGAAACCAATTCTCTGTTCTGTCTTGCGATCCATTTTGTTTGGCTTGTGCTTTGGGGTTTTGATGCTGCTGTTTCAGGCAGCTTTATTCCTGATACCCGTACAGCAGATGGGACTTTCCGTGGATTTGGTCGTTGGGGCATTGGCAGGTTTGGCAAAAGCGGGGATTTTGCTCTGGATGATGGTCGTATTGACAAAAGTTGTGGTTTCTGCAACAGAGGGAACAACGCCCTTTTTCACAGAGGCAACGATTCAAAAAACGTATCTATTCCAGTTGCTTTACGAATTGAAAAAATAACTGATCGGTATTTCATCCACCGACAGAAACTTGCAGAAAGGTGATGGAGTTATGATTTTATGCAGCAGATGCAAAAAGCGTCCGGCAGTGGTATTTATTACCTCGCAGCAGGGCAATCAAAAGAAGAATGAAGGACTTTGCATGGTCTGTGCAAAGGAATTAAATATTCCGCAAATCTCTGAATATATGAAGCATATGGGCATTACAGATGAAGAACTGGAACAGCTGTCTGACCAGATGATGGATATGATGGATGGGGACAGTTTTGAAATGGGTGGTTCTGGAACGCTGCCGCCGTTTCTCCAGAACATGATGAAGAATATGCCAAATATGCCGCTGTTTTCGGGCGACAATCAGAACGAGGGAGAAGAAACCCTCCCGAGCGAAGACCTTACCGCAGAACCGCCGAAGCCAAGCAAAAAAGAAAAGCGGAAGAAAAAGAAAGACTTGAAATTCCTGAACAACTACTGCACGAATCTCAGCCAGAAGGCAGAGGAAGGCAAGATGGATGCCATCATTGGACGGGATAAGGAAATTGAACGGGTTGTGCAGATTCTGTGCCGCCGTACCAAGAACAATCCTTGCTTGATTGGTGAGCCGGGTGTCGGAAAAACTGCCATTGCAGAGGGCATTGCCCAGCGGATTGCTGCCGGACAAGTTCCGTTTTATCTGAAAGGCAAGCAAGTTTATCTGTTGGATTTGACTTCTCTGGTGGCTGGAACACAGTTCCGTGGACAGTTTGAAAGCCGGATTAAGGGCTTAGTGAACGAAGTCAAGCAGGAAGGCAACATCATTCTCTTTATTGATGAATTGCACAACTTGGTTGGAGCAGGCAACTCCGAGGGGTCTATGAATGCTGCGAACATCTTGAAGCCAGCGTTGTCCCGTGGCGAAGTGCAGGTAATCGGTGCAACCACGTTTGAAGAATATCGGAAGTATATTGAAAAAGATGCTGCACTGGAACGGCGTTTCCAGCCAGTTACCGTTAAAGAACCGACAGTAGAAGATACCATTGAGGTTCTGAACGGCATTAAAAAGTATTATGAACAGCACCACCGTGTGCATATTTCAGATGCAATGGTACGGCTGTGTGCAAGACTGGCAGAACGGTATATCACAGACCGATTCTTGCCAGATAAGGCGATTGACCTGATGGATGAAAGCTGTGCTTGCACTTGCCTGCGGTCGCCGGAAATCTCGCAATACGACACCGAAAAGGCAAATCTGGAACAGCTGGAAGTCAAGGAAAAGCAGATGGAAGAACAGACGGAAGAAGTGGATTATGAAGCACTTGCAAAGCTCAAGGGCGATATGATTCGTGCAAAAGACCGTCTTGCAGAGCTGCAAAAGAAGGTTGACCAAGTACAGGTAACAGAGGCGGATCTTGCAAAAGTCATTGCTCTCTGGACAGGAATCCCAGCCAGCAAGATTCAGGAAACCGAATATACCAAGCTGATTGCACTGGAAGACCACTTGAAAGCCCGTGTTATTGGACAGGATGAAGCGGTTTCTGCTCTGGCAAAGGCAATTAAGCGGACACGGGTACAGCTGACGAATAAACGCCGTCCGGCATCGTTCATCTTTGTAGGACCGACTGGTGTCGGAAAAACCGAACTGGTAAAAGTCCTGTCAGAAGAATTATTCGATGACAACGACCCATTGATTCGGTTGGATATGACAGAATTTATGGAAAAGCATGCGGTTGCAAGAATGATTGGTTCGCCTCCGGGATATGTTGGTTATGATGAAGCTGGACAGTTGACCGAAAAGGTACGGAGAAAGCCGTATTCTGTCATTTTGTTCGATGAAATTGAAAAAGCACATCCAGATGTCATGAATATCCTGATGCAGATTTTGGATGAAGGAAAGATTGACGATGCACAGGGCAGAACTGTCAGCTTTGCAAATACAATTATCTGCATGACCTCCAACGCTGGTTCTACAGATAAGAGCATTGGAGTTGGATTCAACCGGACAGAAGAGGAAGTTACCAAGGAACGGGCAATGAAAGCCCTGCGGGAATTCCTGCGACCGGAATTCATTGGACGAATTGATGAAATTATTGTATTCAACAAGCTGACGAAGGATGATTATGCAAAGATTGCTGGCTTGATGCTGAATGAAATGAAAGAACCGCTGCTGGAGAAGCAGATTACCTTGAACGTAACAGAAGATGCTTGCAAGCTGATTGCAGAAAAGGCATATGGCAAGACTTACGGAGCAAGAGAAATCCGCCGTGTGATTCGGCAGGAAGTCGAAGACCAGATTGCAGAATGCATCATTCACAACGCCAACACGCTGCGTGCATTGACGATTACTGCAAAAGATGGAAAATTAGTGGTACAGGATGAAGAAGTAACTGCCTGACCGCAAAAACAAAACAAAAGGAAAACCGCTGAACAGAAATTAATCTGTTCAGCGGTTTTTTAACCGGAAATAATTTTAATACTTTTCCCATACCGCATAAGCGACAAAATTTGTGGCATCCATGCTGTACCAAGTATGTTTATCTCGTCCATATTGATAAGCAGGCTGATCATAATAATAGTAGTCATCTTCTACATTTACAACGCACAATTCCATTTTAGAAATCTTATCTTCGTCCATACAATCCTCTACACGTCGGTCAATGTATTCTGAATATTGACGTGTCTGTTTGGTACTGCCGTAGCTAGTTACAGAATCACAATGTGGATAATCTTCGGATTCATTACGCAATTCTGCTTTTACGGCTTCTTTAAGCTGCTTTTTTGAACAACCATAATTTTTCATAATTTGCTTTATGATCTCATCTGGAACCAGATCTAGAATATCATTTACATCTTCATCGTAAACAGCAACTAAATAAGCTCCAGCCGCTTTGCTACTGGATTTCATACCGTTTTTGCTTCGATTGCAAAATGCAATCACAATAATGAGAAGTACAAGAATACCAGCGACAATGAGAATCAATTGAATTGGATTCTTTTTGATTTTTGCGGCTGTATTTTGTGCAGTCGTTGAAAATGATGAACTTTGTTGTGAAGAAAATGAAGAGTTGGGCGATGTGACGGACGGTGGTGGAGTGGCTGCAGTTCCACACTTTGGACAGAATCTGGTAGTTTCACTGATTTGTGCACCACAGTTTTTACAAAACATAAAAAAGTCCTTCTTTCTACATAAAAATGGGGGGATGATAGTCCTTTTCCATTTTACAAGAAATTGGATAAAAAGTCAAGAAAAACAAAGGATTCTTTTTTAATTTCTATAAATCCTACAATTGTTTCTGGAAATACTTATGGATAGTATACAAGAAATGGAACTTATGGGTGTATTTTTGTAGCCAAAAATGTTTCTGCATCCAGCATTTTTATCAAGTGATTTTTAAAATCAATATTTTAATTAGAACAAACATTGATGGCAAAACAGATTCTGCACTGTTGGATTTCTGCAAGAATGAACAAATTCAGGTAGAAGTTTATTTCCCGATTGCACACAGGGAAGCCCTGAAAAATTCGGTTATCACAAAAATGGCAGCGAAATACGGCGTTTCTGCTGCACAGCTGTGCATTCGTTATGGTTTGCAGCTGGGAACGATTGCTTTGCCAAAAACAGCGAATCCAGAAACAATGCAGATATAGATTTTGTGATTACAGACGGAGATTTCCAGACGTTGTTGTAGATGAAAGAACTGCGGGATTATGTTGCATATAATATCTTTCCTGTGTTCAGCGGAAAGCCATTGGTGCAAGAAATTGAAATTGTTTTGGCAATGAAAAGTGAACATCAGAAAAAAGGGTTGGATGCGTCTAGCCTTTTTTTGATACCAAGAGTATGAAGAATGGTTTTGAAATCGTTCCAGTTGGGCGGAAAATTATGCAATCCTTTGCATAGAAGAGAAATAGTATCGGTTTCAATTTCTAAGTTCCAATAAAATCCGGGGAAAAGTTCCATTGGAAAATCGAAATTAATTTCATTCCAGTCGTTCAAATTTATATTCGTCATGCTTTCACAGAATGTGTCAATTTGGTCAGTGATGTCAATCGTGTAAGTATCAGAGTCATGATAACACTGCAAGTAAAAACGATTGTTTTGAATTTCCAGTATGATAAAATTTGTGATTGCAGAAAAATAAAAATCAAAATATAAGAATCGAAAGCCATATAATTGATGGTGCATCGTATCAACTCCTTTTGGTGCAGTATCAAATGTCAAGAGAAAACAGTTCCGAAAAATCAAAAAATTTTCGGAACTGTTTGCCGTTTACTTATCAGAGCATCTATGATATTCTATTTTCAGGAGGTGAGAATGATGTTCATGAATGGTGAGTATGTCAAGACAATCGAAGATTTAAAGCGTTGTTTGAGTCTGGAAGAACTGGTTTACAATTACTACAGCGGAGAACTGGAAATCTGGCTTCGGAAAATTGGGGAAACCGAAAAGGCAGACCAATTACAGCATATCCAGAAAGACAATGCCTATCTTCTTGTTCAGCTGTATGCAGTATTTGGATGGAATCCAGAACTTTCCGATGAAGAGATTCGGAGATCAGAAGATTTTTCCGACAGAATGCAGAGAGAAAAGATTGCATCAATAGAATCATAAAAGTTCAATATCAATCATATCCGCAGCATCATAGCGATCTGATACAGGCAAAAAAACTACCCAAGCATAAAGCATTCGGTTATGTTCTCGGGAAAATACAGCCGGATTTCTTACGATGGTGCAACAGATACCAGATTCTGTACAGGAAGAATCGTAAGAATAAACATCTCCGCCATAAAATGCATCGGTACGAAAATCATAATCGGTATCGTATCCAATGAGGGCAATGCAAAACTTGTCATCATGGTATTCGGTCATGACAGTGCTTTCATCAGAATCAAAAAATTCAAATGTACGAATCGTTCCAACTTGAATATCAAGCATATCATCCAGTTGATAATTTAAGGTATCGATTCGGATTCGATGAATTTGTGTAGAGATGCCATTTTTAAAGATGTGCTGTTTGGTTGTGTAGTGGAATGAAATTGGCTGTCCAGAAATGGATACTGTGGCAGCTCCAAAGGGTGTTGGAATGCGGTTTGTTTCTATTTCTTGTTTGGAATATCCGCTATATAATGTACTTGAAATGCCCATTTTTAGCTCCTTTTTCAAATAAAGTATACCTTCTATTTTACAACATATTAGATATTCTGTCAATCTGATTTTTTTGACAAACAGAAGCGAATATGATATACTAAAAACACAGAAACAATTTTTCACAGAAGGAGTATCGCTTCATGATAAAAAACTTAAAGGCAGATGAAAACAATTGGTTTTTAGAGGGAATATTTGATTCTGATTCGTTGTTTCAAGGGGAAATGTCAGTTTCCATTTTTACAGATGATGGAGCAACTGTTGAAGATGCGGAAGTCTGTATTGCACAGTATCAGCAACTAAAGAAAAATGCTGCCTTTTGTGCGAATCTACAGGAGATGCTAGCAGCATATTTTCTCTATATGTATGATGCATGGAAAGAGATGGGAATTTATGATGAGATTGTTGTAGAGATAGAACCTGTAAAACAGGGGTATGAAGCCGGTGAAAATTTATTGTCTTATCTTTCTAATCCCACATTGCTTGTCTATCCGCAAGAAATGGATGAAATCGGCTACGGAATTGAATGCGATTGTCCATGGGAGCCGGAACATTCATGTTTGATTTTGGTTCGGAATGAGAAACTGCTATATGTAGGGGAATCGGATGGTTTAGATCCATGGGGAGAAGCAGAGGATTATCATTGTATCTGGGAATCATAAAGAAATAGAACCGATAAGAATCATTACACCAACTTCAAGATGTTCAGAAGCAGAATCCAGCTCATACCATAATAGGTGACAACTGCAACAAGGTCGTTTACAGTTGTAATCAGTGGGCCGGAAGCAACTGCCGGATCTACCTTGATTTTTTTGAAGAACAGCGGAATCAACGTGCCAACAGCACTGGAAATCAGCATCGCAAGCATCAAGGACACCCCAATACAGCCGGAAATTGCGAAAGAAAACAAGATGGTCTTATGTTTGAACAGCATAATATATAGCCCGACCATCACAAAAGACAAAACGCCTAATAGCAATCCATTGAAAAATCCGACACGCATTTCTTTTCCAATAAGCTTGAGTTTCTTTTGGAATGTTAAGTTTTCGTCCATCAATACCCGAATTGTAACAGCAAGAGATTGTGTGCCGACATTTCCGGACATATCCAAAATCAAAGACTGAAATGCCATGATTAGCGTCAGCTGTGCAACGACTTTTTCAAATGCTCCAACAACGACGGATACTAAAAGACCTAGCAATAGCAGTGCGAACAGCCACGGCAATCGTTTTTTCATGCTCTGTTTGAGTGGCTCGTTTAAATCTTCCTCAGCGGTTAAACCAGCCAGTTTTGCGTAATCTTCTCCCATTTCTTCATCTACAACATCAATCAAGCTTTGAGCGGTGATAACACCAAGCAACTTGTTTTGATTATCCAGCACTGGAATCAGGTCTTCTGAATAATCTTTCAGTTGCTCCATGCAAGCATCAATTGTTTCATTTGCGTATACATAGGGGAATGAAGTTGCAATTAGATGCTCCAGCGGCACATGACTTCTTGCGGTGATAAGGTCTTTCAGTGCAATTGCACCATAAAAACAGTCTGTATCATCGACCACAAACAGCGTGGAAATGTTGTCATTTTCTTCAGCCTGTCGAACGAGTTCTTTCATCGCATCTTTTACCGTGAGATTTTCCCGTAAAATGATACAATTTGTAGTCATCTTGCTGCCGATTTCGTCCTCATCAAAAGAAGCGATTAACTGGATTTCTTTTCTGATGTCTTCGTCCAATGCATCAATCATCAGTTCTCGTTTTTCTTTTCCGACCGTGTGAAGAATTTCTACTGCAGCATCTGTTTCTAATTCGGCGAGAATTTCGGTAACTTTTTTCAGTGGAATTTCGTTCAGGTATGCACCTGCTTGTGTTTCTTCCAGATGGGAAAAAGCTTCTGCGAGTATCTCAGCCGGGCAGATGCGAAAGATTTTTTTCCGTTCCTGCTCATTCAATTGCTCCATCACGTCTGCAATATCGCTGCCGTGATAGTTCTCCAGCTGATTCAGAATTACCTTGGGAGAGCCATTTCCTTTGACAATCTTGATGATTTCACTTTCATAGTTTGGCTTTGTTGTCATTGTTGCAAGCATTTTTTCATTTTGAACCTTCCTTTACTATATTTATTTTGAAAATAAGGATAGTAAAGTCAAAAGGGCATAAAAATTCCCCGCTTGAAGCATCAAACGGGGAAATCAGTAGGCAAGTTAAAAAAGACAGCAAACGCAGACGTCTGTGTCCGTTTTGATCTGAAAATGCTGAATTTGTCCGTTTGACTGATAACTAACTCCGTTTGCCACTTTTTTTCACCTCACAGTATTTTGATATTCTTGCAGAAAAAGCAAATTTACGGTCTTATTTTAACATCATAAAATGATATGAATCTACCATGATTTTGTAAACAACAAGTTAGAAAAACGTAAAGCACTGCAATTGGATGCAGGAACAGATAACCGTTTTTCATCGCCTAATAAAAAACAGATTGGATGTGATTATGATGATGTGTGCTTATTATTTAAACGGAAACAAAAATAAACGCTGTGCGTTTTGCAAGTATTGGTATGACCCAACGAATCAATATATTCGACCTCAGAATCCGAAAAATGGAATCTGGAAGTTTGAAACGACAGCAAGATGTGTCTGTCTGAAAACAAATCTAGAAATGGGTGCTGGAATGCAGTGCAGTAAATTTGAAAATAAAATTGTTTAAGCTTGAATTTTTAAAGTTTGCATGAAAGCATAAATAATTCATTAAGAATAATAACATTAGTTTTACTATCGAGAAGTTCTTAAGCAAATACACAGTTGACAGAAACATTATTGTAAAAAGAAACGGACTTCGCTCAAATAACGAAGTCCGTTTTTCTTATTTTGCTGCAAGCAGTTTCTTTTTTAACAGACACAAGTCTATTATATCCAGTTGATTGTCTTCATTGCAATCCACTGCTTTCCAGTTTATCAGTTTTGTTTCTGGTATATTTAGCAGCCATTTCTGCAGCAGTACCACATCCGCCAGATTGCATACACCATCTGCATTGCCATCGCCAGAAATGATTTCGGATAAGATTTGTATATGATTTTCTTCTGCATAACGAATGGCATTTTCATTTTGTGAAATCAAAAGGAAACCATCTTTTACAGCATATCCATTATCATATTCATATCCAAAGGACTTTGTACCAAGCGTTGTATGTTCTCCGTTTAAGGTGAGCGTATTTAAGGAATCGCAATCCAAAAATGCATACTCGCCAATGTTTTGGCAGCTTTTTGGGATGACAATTTTTGAAATAGATCGGCATCCGCTAAACGCTCTGTCTTCAATGATGTTGAGATTTTCCGGCAAGTTCAGCCCCTTTAAATTTGGGCAGTCATAAAAGGCATACTGTTCAATGGAATAGAGTGATTTCGGCAGATTGACCGATTCCAATGAAATACAATGTGCAAATGCAAATCTACTGATATGTGTGACAGTTTCCGGAATGACAACAGATTCCAGTTTTTCGCACCGTTCAAAGGCATACCAGTCAATGACTGTGACGGGTTTTCCCTCTATTTCATCTGGAATGACAATATGAACGGCATTTTTATCACAACCATTGATTCTTACGCCGGAATCTGTAACGGAATAGCTGAGAAAATCCAAGGATGTCCAATTCCAGTCGATTGCATCAGATGGTGTAATGGAAAGGCTGCCCGTTTCTTTGAGTGCATTCCAATCCAATGAGAAAGAACATTGATCAGAAACATTTTCGCAGACATCGACACATTCTATTTCATAGATGGCATTGTTATCTGTAAAGTTGTAATCCGTCCAGACGTTTTGTGTTGCATTGCCGCCAACTTTTGCAGCAGGGACAATGTAATCATAAAGTTTCCCGTTCTTATAAATGTTGGTATGAACAACGGAAGTATTGTCTTTCATGCCTGTAAATGTAAATCTAGGGAGTTGTTTTGCATCGCTTTCTATGAGTTGAACTTCGATATTGGTTGGTGGTGTTGGCGGTTCGGATTCGATTTCACCAGTTTTCAGGTAGGTTTTTAGGCATTCATGAAACTGTGGGTCGGTGTTGTAAGGGGAGTAGTGATGTGGGTATGCAAAGCAAAATAAAGCATCTACAAATGGCTTTGCAGTTTCAAGTCTGGTTGTAAAATCTCTTACATTTTTGATACCGGAATAGGATACGCCATGCGGAGCAGTCATTCTTTCTGCATCTGGCTGCACGAACATTTCTGCATTTGTTCCAAGGAGAAGCGTTGTCCCACGATTTTTGTTGGAACGGTCGACTGCATTTCGATAGGCTTTTGTCCACTCGGCGAGATGTGCAACATCCATACCACCACCGCCACAGCTATCCTGCGGACAAATCATATCGCCATTTCGGAACGGGATACGGCTTAAAACATCCGACCAGTATTCTGTAAATCGGTCAATGTTGACGCTTGCGTAACCATAGCCAAAAATATTGACATAAGGGCTGAAAAGCAACGGCATGGATTCATCCAAGGCGTTGCAATTCTCGATCACCATTGTAAACATTTCATCTAAACTGTCTGCATAAGCATCAATGCCAGTATCAGTATCCATATAAAGGGTATTATAAAGTTCTGTCACAAAGTAGAACCCATAGTAAGTATTTGGATAACGGGATTTATACTGGTTGTAGAGTTCTGTCGTAATTTCATTGCATTGTTTCATGTAAGTCTGATTGGCTTTTCTACCTGCTTCCGAAACGATGTCACTATTCCAAGCACAATCAAGCCCCATGCCAAGATAGAGTTTGATGTCATATTTTTCGCAGTAATATAGCAAGGGTTCTAATGCATCATATGCAATGTAATCGCTCAAATAATCCAGTTTAGAGGGATAGTATACCGTCCACGTTCCATCAGAATTATGATTTGCGACATCGCCCATGATTAGATAGTTGATACCGACCTCTTTTAATGCCTGCATTTCATTGTCCCATTGTTCTTCGTCGTAGGTCATGTACAACCACGGCTGGATGAATGTTCCATCAATCTTTTCAATGTGAGAAGATTCTGCCTGTGCGTGTATGTTGGACGGAATGAATAGAGTTAAGAACAGACTCAGGCATGATGCAATTGTAATCCAAAAATGTTTTTTCATTGACAATACCTCTTGTTTTCGTCAAATTTTGTGGTTTTATGCTGCTATTTTTTATGATTCATTATACATTTTTTGAAATGGATTGTCAACTATTTTGGAGCTGCTGCGAAAAAAGTACCCTTCTTGTGAAATATCCAGAAAATAGAAATTTGTATAAAAATTCATTGCTCCATAAATTGCGGTAAAAGTATCTTTGAAATATAGTGAAAATAAGCTAGGATTGTTATTCAGATTGCACTAGATTTTTTGCATGCGATTGGAAAGTGATTAAAAAATATTATTTATGTAGTAATGAAAATTATAGATTATAATAAGAAAAAGCTAAGGCTTTGCTATGGAAATGTTTGCTTTATTACTTCTCAAAAAATTATGAATATCTATATTTATACAAATTGCCTGTGATTGAATCTGTTTCGGGCAAAATGCTTCGCCGAAGTTTACACAGGCATACACTGCCTTTGAATTTTTCGCCGTCATCTGCCAAAACGAATACTTAATAATTGCAGGCGTATTGTATCCCACGCCGAGTTCCAGAAATAATATATGCAAGTTTTTGTGCCTGCGGAGAAATTCCTCATATCGTTCTGCTGCACGATACCTTTGTCCTGTACAAAGGTATCGTCCGCACGCAGATTCATCGTCATAGGTTTGCCGCACTTTGGACAGTGTGGAATAAGCTCAGTCGGAATACGCATATTTTTTTGCGTTTTTAGCATATCCTGAATGCATGCTTCGTTGTCATAAGTTTCCTGACAGCACGGCTGGGAACATTGAAACAGTCCATAGTCTCCTTGCGTATAAAACAGTCGATGCTTGTCGAAGCCTGCTTTCTGAAATTGGTGGTCAACATTCGTGGTCAGTACGAAATAATCCTTATCTTTTACAAGCTTGAAAAGTCCCTTGTAGGTGCCATTGTCAACATCCATATAATGGTTGATGTAGATGTATCTCGACCAGTACGCCCAATGTTCTTCTAGAGATTCAAATGGATAGAAACCACCGGAATACATATCTCGAAATTGATATTTTTCAATGAAATCGGAGAAGTATTTTTCAAAGCGTTCTCCACTGTAAGTAAATTCAGCTGCTGTGGACAACCCTGATCCTGCACCAATAACAATGGCATCAGCGGTTTCGATTTCATTTTTCAGACGGTCAATTTCAGCCGAGTGATCTTTTGTAGATTCCAAAATCTTCCTCTGTGAAAACATTACATATCACCTCGATTTCATAGGTTTTCAGAAATGCTCTGATGGTATCCACTGCAATTTCAGCAGCTTTCTCCTGCGGAAAACCAAATACTCCCGTTGAAATACAGCAAAAAGCAATGCTTTTTAATCCGTTCTGAACAGCAAGTTCCAGACAACTCTGATAACAGCTTTTCAGAAGTTCGCAGTGCTTTTTTATGAGTCTGCCTTGTGCGATTGGCCCGACGGTATGTATTACAGAATCACAGGGCAGGTTGTAAGCAGGGGTAATTTTTGCTTTCCCAATGGGTTCTTCGTACCCCCTGCAATTTCATAATTTTGGCACATTTCAGTCGCAGGCGAACTCCTGCAAAGGTATGAATACAGTTGTCAATACAATTATGGCAGGGATGATAACAACCAGTCATACCAGAATTAGCAGCGTTGACAATTGCACCGCATTGCAGCGTTGTAATATCGCCTTTCCAAAGATAAATATGATTTTCGGTAGGCTGTAAATCGGAAATTTTTGTAATGCCTTTTCGTTGCGTCATTTCCTGTAAAAACGCATCTTCTATTTGAAGATATTCATCGCTAGTTTTTCCTGCTGGACGAATGTTCACAAGGCTTCGATATAGACGAAACTGCTCTAATTCATTTGTCGGAATGGTCAAGCTATTCAACTCAGGAGATTCTGCTAGCAGATATGTAATCAAATCGTTTAATTTTTCATTTTCCATCATCTTCCCCCCTTTTATAATCATTCAATCGCCTTTATAAGAACAAAAAAATATTTTCTGTAAATTTAAAAAAGAAGTGGAAGGTATTTTTAAAAGAAGTAGAGTTGAAGTAGAGTCAGATGATTCTTTCAAGGAAGAAACAAGATGAAAATTCCAATAGAAGCCAAGATTATGATGATGGATGATGATACTGCTAA
>OBVY01000881.1_pt1 | contig 23289 bp, 7 predicted proteins | sample 1538051 | NCBI WGS metagenome assembly OBVY01 (sample SAMEA2580017, study PRJEB22360) | human gut metagenome | biome: human gut; feature: human-associated habitat; material: faeces | place: Denmark | collected 2008/2010 | reverse complement strand
GGACCCGGCCAGCCCATCGCCACCAGCTGCTGGCGGGCGCGCTCATCGCCGAATTCGGCGACCCAACGCTTCAGACCCGGGTACGCTCGCGGATTGGCAACGACATTCGCACCGAATTCCGGATTCTCGTACGCGATTTTCGCCAGGAACACGGGATCGGCGTTCGGATCCTGCACGGCCGCCACCGCGGCATCGAAATCGACCATCATGATCTCCTTGTCTCGTGGTCTGTAACCATCTTATTGAATGACTCGTAACGTTTGCAACGTACCGTCCAGCACATCGTCGATATCCTCGTCATCGCCGATCTTGCTGACGTTCCAATCCTCGTCGCACGGCATATCGGAACGCATATCCACCACGATGACGGTGATGTTGTCGCGGCCACCGGCGTTCAGCGCGGCGCGTACCAGCATGTCCGCGGCCATCTGCGGGTCGGCGTACGCCGCCGCGATCTCGGCAAGCTGCTCACGGCCGATCTGCGCATGCAGCCCATCGGAACAGATGATGAACCGTCCGTCCGCACGCGCGGCGTACCAGTCAGGCTGGATGCCGGCAGGCGCGCCGACACATTGCGTGATGATGTTGCGCGGAATGCAACGGCTCGCCTCATCGGGCAGCATCTGCCCCGAATCGATGGCGTTCTGCCGTTCCGAATGGTCGCGGGTGATGCACGTCAGCGAATCCGCCAGCCACGCGCCATTGCCGTCGGCGCGCATATGGTACGTGCGGGAATCGCCCACATTGACGATGTAACACCGTTCGTCGGAACATATCGCGTCATCGCCGACACGCGTCGGCAGCAGCACGCCGCTGATGGTAGTGCCCGCAACGCCGCCGAGCTGCTCACCCAGACGGAGCACCTCCTGCTGGGCAAGGATCAGCGTTTCGTCAATCGCGTCAAGATCGCGCGTCGGCAGTTCGGCCAAACGCGCGAACCGTTCCGCAACATCGGAACTGGCCTGCTTGCCGCCCTTGCCGCCACCCATGCCGTCGCACACCACATACACGCCGTTGCCTGCGCAGGCGCTGTCCTGGTTGTCTTTCCTACGCAAGCCGATATTGCTGTTCAGACCGACCTCAATATGTTTGACGTTCATGAGTCCCGCCCTTTCACACCGATTTTCCGCAAGCGGATTTTCCGGAAGTGGAACACGTCCGCAAGCGATAGTTTCGCCCGCCACCTGCGGAACGTCGGCAGCGAGCCGAGCATGAACTTTCGTTCTTCGGCGATGTCATGCCAGTAGCGTTCCGCATGCTCCTGCGTGACATCGCCTCCGGAGAAGGCCGCGTAATCAGCCTCCCTGCCCAGCTCGAGCAGTGTATTGGCATCGAAGCCCATCTGTTCGGCGATGGCCTGCGCCTGCTCGTTTCTGGTGCCTTGGACGTCAAGGCCGCTTTGCCGGGCAAGCGCCGCGACCGCCTGCCATCCGGCAGCGACGCGTTGCGATGCGCTGCCATGCCTGCGAGCCCGAGCCAGGGCGATCGCCTTGATGGCGAGCAGCAGGCCGCAGACGATGAGCACCGTCCACAGAGGGCTGCCGTAGATGGCGACTTTTCTGACGATTCTGCCGAAACGCTGCCAGAACAGGCTCGTCGGCGTCTCGTCGGCCATGCTGCCGCCAAGCGACGTTTTGCCCTTGGCTTGGTTGTCGTCACGCAGCGGATCGGTAAGCGGCACCGGAGGCTGACGCATCAAGGTCTGCGGATTGGGCGGAGTGAGATTCTGGTTCTCGTCGGGAACCTTCGTTTCCTTCGGTGTCGGGTAGAACGCCACCCATCCGTAACCGTCCAGCTTGATCTCCACCCAAGCGGTCACATCGTTGCCGGTGAATTTCGTGGTGGTGGTTTTGCCATGCTTCTCGGTGCGGCTGTCACTGATCTCGCCCTCGTCGTTCTTCGGCAGGAAGCCCAGCACCACGCGGCTCGGCAAGCCGAGACTGCGGGCCATAAGCGCCATCGCGGAAGCGTATTGCTCGCTGTCTCCAACCATCGCACTGCCGGCGAGCAGCTGGTCGATACGATAGTTGCCGTGACCGGCTCTGGATGGGTAATCGCCATTCAAACCATGGGAGAACCAGCCGGATTCCCTGAGCTTGTCGGCAAGAGACTGCGCGGCCTCGCCGCCCTTGGACTGGCCGCCCGCAATCGCGGTGGCCAGCTTATCCACGCAATCGGGCACATCCTCCGCCTTGGGCTGGCTGATGGAGGAAGCATTCGCCTTGGCGATCTCCTTATCCGTCGGCGTCCGTGGAATGACGCCGGTTTCCGTATAGGACAATCCCGGAGAGGTGCGCGAAGGGTAGATCGCCGACATGGTGTCGGTGTTGTAGTAGAACGAATCGGCGTCCGACGATGTGGCGAACTTCACGCTGGAAGCCGCGCCGGCCATCGGCAGCCAATAGTCGCTCAAACCGTCATCGACCGTGAATTTCGCGGTGAACCGCTTGCCGGCGGCGTTGTTTGCGATGGAATCGCCCACACGATGGTAGTTGGAGGAATCCGAAGCCATGGTGGAATCGGACAGGTTCCACACATTGCCGTCGAAACGGTCCATAACCGCCAAACGCACCGTGGAACCGGCCGGCAGATCGTCGACGGTCAGCAGCACATCGTCCTTATGGTTCTTGATATACGAACGCATGCCGCTCAACGGGCTGGTGTAATCGTACGGGCTCAGCGGCGGATCATAATGGTCGCGCAGAATGGTGCGGTTTTGCCCGACCACCAAGCATCCGCCGATCGCCACAGCCGAAGCCAGCAGCACGATGACTACGGAACTGAGCCAACGGCCCAATTCCAACAGTTTCCAACGCGCGCTGACCCAAACCACCAGCACGACCGCCATAATCGTGCCGATCGCCATACGGTAGAAGCCGCTCGACGTGCCAAGCAGCGCGCAGATCGCAAGATTCGCCACGACGGGAACGACCGCGACCATCGTAAGCCGGCCATCCTCCGCAACCGCGAAGATACCGGCCAGCAGCGCGGCCCACAGGCAGATCGTCCACACGGCGAGCAGCGAGCCGTCGCCGGTGCCGGTCGGCGGGTCGATGGCCAGCAGGTATTTGAACGAGCCGAGCATCCGCATCCACCCCTGCGTCAACGTGCGCAATGTGGGAATGACATGGGCGATGGTGGTGCCATTCAGGAAGATGACCGGGCCGACCACCAGCTGCGCACACGCCATGAACAGCATCTGCCACCACAGGCGCAACGCGGGAACGAGACCGGCAAGCGCCACGAGCGAGCCGATGATGGTGGCGGGGATTGCGGCGCTCGTCCAAGACAGGGCGGAGCCGTATACGTCGATGAGGTTGCTGGCTGCGGCGATGGTCAGCAGGGCGGCGACCGTGAGGCTTGCGTATTGCGCGGCGTGTGGCTGGTTGGTGTTGGGCATGGCTGGGGACTTGCCGCTGCGGGACATCCAGATGACGGAGTGGGTGGAGTTCGCCCATGAGCCGGTGCCTGTGCCGGTCGCCATGCCAGTGTTGGTGTTGGCGGAGTTGGTGCCTGTGCCGGTGAGGTTGCCGGTGAAATTGCCGGTGTTGGTGAATGTGGTGCTCATGCCAGCACCCCCATGATCATGGGGAGGTCGTTGAGGTCTCCCACGGTTGCCAAGGTGAAGTCGGAGTAGCGTTTGATGGCGCGCGGTTGGCCGGTTGCGGCTTGAAGCACCACGCAGGTTGCGGAGCGGGGGAGTGCGAGGACCATGTGTTTGATGTCGTCGATGGTTTTGAGCCTGCCGACGGTGAAGAAGTAGAAGGATGCGTCGGGGGCATGTTCGAGAGTGGTTTGCGCGAGGTTGGGATTGTCGTCGATGTCAGGGTCGATGCCGCTGCAGCCATCGAGAAATTCCGTGGCGTTGCGCGGAATGGCGTGCGTGGAACCGGCATGCGCGGTGACTGGCCGGTTCTGCTGCAGGCATTGCACGCCGATGGAGGCGTGGACGGATACGGCCAGTTCGAATTCCTGGGAATCGATGTAATCATCCGGGTTCACGCTGATGGTCAGAGCGGTGTCGGTACGGCGGGTGGCTTCGTATTGGCGGATCATAAGCGATCCGGTTTTCGCGGAGCTGAGCCAATGCACGTTGCGTACGTCATCGCCGGGCTCGTATTCGCGCAGGCCGTAGAAGTCGAGGTCGTCGTCGACGATTTCGCCGCTTGGCTGACCTTCCAAATCGCGTGGAATGCCGGCGTTCAGGGTGCTGAGCAGCACGGTCTGCGGATGAATGAACACGTTGATCTGGTCCACGAGTTTCTTTTCGTGGCGGATCAGACCGAACGGGTCGCCTTTGCGGATGGATAGCGGGCCGATGGGCAGCACCGCGCGGCTGACGGCGGTGAATTCCACAGTCGTCTGGCGTGACTGGCCTGCGGCGAGCATGGGAATGGCGAACCGTTCGTGGTTGTCTCCGATGGGCAGGTCGCCGCGCGCCGACGTGGTGGGGGTGCGGCCCGGATTGTCCACGCAGACGTCGACTTTCACCGTGTCTGACACCGTGACACGTCTGCTGGACACGTCGATGGTGGCTTGGAACGAGGTGTTGCCAAGGGAAAGCATGACCGCCGCGGCCAGCATGACCGCGAACACCACCGCCATGGCCAGCAGCTCATGCCACCCCAGCAGGACGAACGCCACCAGCGAGGCGACGGCGAGCGCCGCCACCGCCCAGCCAAGCGGCGACACGTATGAGGTGGCCAGTCGCTTGATGCGATGTTTGAGGCGGCGTAGGGATCGTTGGATGGTCCGTCTGCGCTGCACTGTGTGCGAATGCCGCATTCCTTGACCTTTCGGATTGTGTGGTGCGTATGCCGGGGTGGATTGTGTTTCAGGCGTTGGCGCCCAGGGTTGGGGCCGGCACGTCTTCGAGGATCTGGCCGATCATCTGTTCGGGGGTGTTTCCGGCGAAGGTGGCTTCGGCGGTGAGGGTGATGCGGTGCGCGAGCACGGGTACGGCGAGGTTTTTGACGTCGTCGGGCACTACGTAGCCGCGGTTGTCGGAGGCGGCCCATACGCGCGCGCAGCGGGTCAAGGCGAGCGCGCCTCGCATGGAGGAGCCGACTTGGATGCGTTCGTTGTGGCGGGTGGCTTCCACCAGTCGCACGATGTATTCGAGGATCGCGTCGTCGAGATGCACGGTTTCGCTGATGTTGCGCATGCGCAGCACGTCTTCGCCGGTGAGCACCGGATGCACGGTGGCGGCGCGGTCGGTGACGTTGACCTGTTTCAGGATGTTGACGCTCACGTCGTGGCTTGGATAGCCGATGGTGGTTTTGATGAGGAAACGGTCCATCTGCGCTTCCGGCAGCTTGTAGGTGCCGAGCTGTTCGATCGGGTTCTGGGTGGCGATGACCATGAACGGCTGCGGCACCGGGTGGGTGACGCCGTCGACGGTGACCTTCTGCTCTTCCATGACTTCGAGTAGTGCGGACTGTGTTTTCGGTGAGGCGCGGTTGATTTCGTCGGCGAGCACGATGGACGCGAAGATCGGGCCTTCGCGGTATTCGAATTCGCCGCGCTTCTGGTCGTAGTAGGTGACGCCGACCACGTCGGACGGCAGCAGGTCCGGGGTGAACTGGATACGTTTGAACGACATGTCGATGGAGTTGGCAAGGCCTCGCGCCAGCTGGGTTTTGCCGGTGCCCGGGTTGTCTTCGAGCAGGATGTGCCCGCCGACCACCATGGCTGTGGCGCATTGGCGGATGGGTGCTTCCTTGCCGACCACGACCTGGGAGACGTTGTCTACGAGCTTGGCGAACTTCTCATGGAATTCGGTGATGTCTTTGCTGGGTGCGGTCATCATGGACGTGTCGACGACCGGCTGGGATTGTTTGACGGGCTGTACAGGCTGGCTGGGCTGTACAGGCTGGCTGGGCTGGACGGGTTGGGTTGGCTGGACGGGCTGCTGCGCGGGCATTGCGACTGCCGGATTGGCGGCCGGTTGGCGAAGGTTCTGCGGCATCGGCTGACGGAACCGCGGCTGGTTCGGCGTTGCCGGGGCGGACTGTTGCGGCAACGCCGGTTGGGCGGTGCCGTGCGCGCTCAGCAGCGTGCCCTCCGGATCCTCATCGGCTTGCGGCTGCTCCGGCAGATTCGGCGTGTGGAACGCCGGCTGCTGCTGGCCGGGTTGGCTGGGAACGCTTGGATTATGGCCGATGGAACCCAGCTGGGTGGCATCATCGAAATCGTTGCTCATGGGTTGCTCCTTGCTTGTTGTGTTGCTCGTGTGGATGGTTCGTTGTGTTTGCGATTGCTGTGATCGTCCGTTTCACCATCTGGCGTAGTAGGCCAGGCCGCGGATCCAAGGCTTGGATGCGCCGTCGACGGTGGACAGGGCGATGGAGGATGCCACAGGCCGGTCATTCCGCGCGGCCGCTTCGCCTTCCGTGGACGCGTCAGAATCCGATGGCTCCGACGGTTTTGATGGTTCTGAAGGTTCCGACGGTTCGGGTTTCGGCGTGGGAGCCTTGTACCTGTCATGGTCCAGCAGTGTGCCGCCATTGTCCTCGTTGTTGAGCGCGGTGTCGGTGCCCACCACCTTCGCCTTCCACGCGTAATCGGCTCCGGTCGGCAGCACGTCCTTGACGTTCAGTTTGTCGGAGCCCAATACCCAGGCGACGTCATAGGATTTGCCGTCCGCGGTGAAGGTGATCACGGTTTTGCCGGGCTGGCCGTACATGTTCACCGATCCGCCGCTGACCTTGATGATGTTCGGATCATTGGCGTCCCACGTCAGCATCGGCGCCTTGACGGCGGCCTTCACCTTGCGGACGTATGCCGGATCGGCCCTGCCGGACTTGGAGGTGCTTGCCGCGCCATTGAAATGCTGCGTGACGGAGCCCGAGGAACAGGACTGCCATTCCTTGAGCGGGAAATCGTGCGATCGTTCGGAAGCGCCGGCATGGTAGGAGCCGAGTCCGTCCGCGCTCACCGTGAACCCGTCGGCGTGGCCGTTCTCCTTCCAACTGACTACGCACACGTCGTCATGCCCCTTGACGCTGACCGATTCGGGCGCCTTCACCGCGTATTTCGGTGTGAAACGCACGGTCGAATCGTCGCTGGTCGTTTTCTCCTTGCCGACCACCGCCGCCTTGATGGTGTATTCCCTGGTGTTGAGATCATGGTCCGGAATCTTGAAATCGTAGGATCCGGAACATCCGTCGATGCTTGCGCTGACATCTCCGGAAATCTCGACGGCCTTGCATCCCGCGTTGCGGGTGTTGCCCACGGATTCGACGGTGACGGTTCCCGTGGTGTCGTCGTTCGTCACGGAGATCTTCGGCGCATCGGGCTTGCCCCACGGCTTGACCGCGTCGGACGCCTTGGACGGTTGGCTCCAATTCACCTTGTTGTGGGCGCGTACCGTAGCCGTGTACGAGTCGCCGTCGGAAATCGCGTTGTTATCGAAAACAAAATCGATTCCGGTGGAATTTGTCGTCTGCTTGGATGGCGCGTTCCTGCCGGACAAAGTCACCTCGTAATTGTTCACCGACGAGAAATTGCCGTCCGGAGCCTTCCACGTGACGCTCACCGTGTTGCCCTTCACACTGGCCGTCACATCCGTCGGCGCATCAGGCAGCTTGTCCGGCGTGCCCTCGACGGCGTTGGAATCCTTGGACCAGCCGACCTCGTTCCTGGCCTGCACCTTGAACGAGTAGGTCTTGCCGTTCTTCAACCCGTCGATGAGACAGGAGGTTTTCTGCCCGCACGAGCGCTCGCCGGACGCGTCTCCGCCCCACATCACCTTGTATTCGGTGATCGGGCTGCCGTTGGCCGAACCGGCCGTCCAGCTCAGATTCACGGCGCCATCCTGCGGGTCGCCGGACACCGCGGAAAGCAGCGGCGCATCAGGCTTGTCCATCACCGAAACGCTGATGGTGCCGGTCACCTCACGTTCCTTTGTTTTGGTGGCGTCGCGCACGGTGACGACCACCTTGTTGGTGTTCGCGCCGATGTCGGAAGCCGCCCTGATGGACACCACGCCGTTGGACGGGCAATCCACCGTCAGCTTCGACGCGCCATCGGACGTGCATCCGGTCACCGTCAGCGGAGTGTCGGGGAACGGATTGTACGCGTCGGACAGCAGATTCACCTGCTCGCTGGAACCGGCCTTGATTTTCACGGTCTTCTCGGTGACACGGGCGAGCGGCCTGTTGGACGCGGTGACGCGCACGGTCATACCGGCGCTCACCGTACCCTTCGCATATTTGATCGAGACGGGCACGCTCACTGTGGTGTCCGGCGTGGCCGTCTTGTCCGCGGACACGGTCAACGTGCCGGAGGGAGACACTCTGGCATCCACACTGCCGGAATTCACGCCGCCGGAATACGAGTACTGCTTCTCATCCTCGTACAGGCCCGACGCCGAATGGGTCAGCGCCGTCAGATCGATGGTAGTGGCCTTCTCGCCGGCCACCACATCGACGGTGGAGGATGAGAACGTCGGCGGCGGAACCTCACGTCCGATCACCGTGATCGGAAGCGTGAGCACCGCCGAATTGACGATCTTCACCTTGTCGTTCTTGTCTCGCTTGCCGTCCACCGCGGTGAAGGTGATGGACGCGGGACCCGCGTAATCCTTCGGCGCGGTGAACCTCAACGTCTGGTCGTTGACGTACAGGTCGCCGTCCGCGGCCTTCGTGGCGCTCACCGAATCGGCGCCGTCCACATACGCGGTCTTGCCCGCGCCCACACGCACGTAGTCGGCGATGTTGATGGTGATGGTCTCACGCGCATTGACCTTCAACGCCGGCGCCTTCGGACGTAGAACCGGCGGAAACACGCCATATGCGGGCACTTGGATGAACGCGGTGGACGTGATGCCGTACGTCGTGTTCGTGACGGTGTACGGCACCGCGCGCGCCTCGTCGGTCAGATCAACGGTGATGATGGTGGAATCCTTGCCGCCCTTGACATGCGCATGGTCGGTCGCGGAAGGATCCACGCCCACCTGAAGCTCGTCGGCGGTGCCGGACGGATTGGCGATCCACTGCGAAACGTCCACGTCCACGGATTTCTTGTCGATCGTGGCGGCGGCCGGAACACGGTAATCGTACGCGGTCGGCGGGTCGATGGCGGCGTTCTCGTCGACATTCACCGTCAACGTCGCCGAATCGGACAGGCCGGCCTTGTCCTTGACGGTGTAGACCACGTAATACGTGCCCGCCTGCTTCGGCGTGGTGAACGACAGCATGTTGTCAACGACCTGAATGCCGCCGATGCCTTGCGATTCCACGTCCTTGGCCACGGTCAGATCAGTATTGTCCCCGGAAATGTCGTTCTGCGCCACCGGCACGGTGGCCGCGGTGTTCGGACGCAGCGTGATCTCGTCGTCGCGCGCGTACACACCCGAATCGGCTCCGGATTTGAACACGCCCACACGCACCTGCGCGGTGGCCCTCTGACCGGTCCAATCCTCCACGGCGTAGGAGAACGTGTCCGTTCCGGACGAATCGGCATACGCCTCATACACCAGATACGTGGCGCCCACCTCGCTGATACGGCCCAGTTTCGGCGCTTTGTTGCCCAAGCCGAGCAGCTGCACGTCATCGCCGTCAGCGTCGATGCCGGTGAGCGTGATCGGAATCTGCACCTTCTGACCGGCCGCCACCTGCGCCTCGACGTCGGACGGTGTCGGAGCCGCCTTGTTGGACGCGTCCTTCTGATGCACGTTGATGGTGATGGTGGCCGAGGCCGCGTTGCCGAGATTGTCCTTCACCGTGTAGGTGACGGGGAAGGAGCCGGTTTGTCTGGTGGCCTGATAGCGCACGGTGTCGCCGGACACGAACACCAGACCCTTGAACGTGTTCTTGTCATACTGCAAATCGTTCTGCAGGCTCACCGTGGTGCCGTCGGAATACGTGACATGGTCGAGCACGTCCACGGACACGATGCCTTCGGTGCGCACCTGTGTGGTGATGTTCTCGGCCTTCGGCACGGAATTCGACGTGGTCAGCGCCGGCGGCTGCAGGACGATGACGCCGGTCGACGATCCGGCCGCGTTGGCCACGGTGTAGGAGATCCGCACCGGCTCGGTAGGCACCTGACGCGCGGTGATATAGACGCGCTTGTTGCTCACCACACCGGTTTTGATGCCGCTTTGCGCGTCCGCGGTGACGCTGGTCACCGACAGCACGCCGCCCATCGGGTCGACGTCGTTGGCAAGCGGCTCCACGATCGCGGTATTGTCCGCGCCGAGCAGCGCCACATCGTTCGCCGCGATCGGCTTGGCGGCGTCTCCGGCCACCGCCTGCACCTCCACACGAGCCAGACCGGTCGACGGAATGGAACCCTGCGTGATGGTGTACGGCACATAGTAGGTGCCGGGATTGGAGGCGGTGAACGTGATCGACATGTCGGTGGCGTTCATGGTGGTGTCCGCGCCGGACGGCGTCTCCACCGCGGTCAATTCGGCCGGTTCGACGGACGTGCCGTGCACGTACGGCTTGAGCGCGATGGTGGTGCGGGTGTCGGGCGTGGTCTGTTTGACCACGGGGTCGATGACCGCGCCCAGCGTGTTCGCCGGCTTCACGGAGAAGTAGATCATGCCGGTGCCGGTCTGCTGGCCGTCGGACACCGTGACCTCGATGCCCGCCCTGCCGGACGACATCGAACCGGCGTTGAAGACCAATTGTCCGTCGGCTCGCGTGGACACCGTCACCTGATCGGTGTTCTGCGGCGATGCCGACACCAAGGTCAGCGGATCGCCGTCGGGGTCGGAGAAGCTGCCCAACGCGTTCGCGGTGTACGAAGCACCCTGCTCCACGTCGATTTCCGGCGGAGTGTCGCTCTGCAGCGGCGCATGGTCGTCGCCGCCGGCCAGCGTGAGCGACACGGTGGCGCTGGACGTCTGCCCGCGCCCGTCGGAAATCTCATAGCTGAAGGACACGTTGCCCGCGGCGGCACCGGAGGCGTCGAGCTGCAGATACCGGCCGTCATAGACGGGGGAGACGGTGATGTTCGCGCCATCCGGAGCGCTCACCGACGTGATGCGCAGCACGGAACAGTCGGTCTGCTCGTCGTTGCGCAACACGTCGAGAATCTGCTGCGATCCCACGCGCGCGCCGAACGAATCGTCCACGGCCTTGATCTGCCCCGACTGCGCCGAACAGTTCTTGCTGAAATTGTGCTGGTTGTTGGCGCTGTCGTTGTTCTGCTGCTGTTGCTTCGACTGCTTGGTCTCCACCTTGTTCCACTGGATTTTGATGACCTTGGTGGACTCCTGCGGATTCCACACATTGCCGTTGACCACGTCGTTGAGCACCACCAGACGATGGTTGGTGCGGAACACGAGCTGCGAGGTGGGATTGACATCTTCCAACGAGGAAAACTGTGCGTCCTTGTCGTTCGCCGCGCACACCCTGATGTAATTGTTGGCCTTCTGCGCCCACGCGGCGAACACGCAGCCATTGGTGGACACCGGCTGCGCGGCATCGCCCTTGCCGGCATTCGGCAGCTGCGTGACCTTTTTACTACCCAAATCGACCATGGCGATGCCCCGCGGCGTGGAAACCGCCACCCAGCCAGTCTGCCTGCCATCCGTGGACGGCGCCTGCAACGTCGCCTGACCCTGCAGGCCGATATCCGCGCTGCCCTTCGGCCAGAACACCTTGCCGGCACCGGCTACGACCGGCGTCTTGCCGACCACGGTGAACGATTCGACATTCGTGGCGCCCTTGATCGTCGCATCCTTGCCGGGCGTTCCCTGAGGTCCGTCGACACTGAGCACCGCGCCGTCGGACGCGCGATAGCCGTAGACGACACCGTCATGCGTCACCGCGATACGGCCACCCGACCCCAGCTTCATCTTCGGCGAATCGGTGGTCGGATTCATGGATTTCACATCATCGGCGGACCCGACCCACACATTGCCCGTCTTGACGTTGATGAACGCCGCGGTGTTGCCTCCGACGACGGTCCGCATATCCGATTTGATGGTGGTGTTGCCGCTTTCGCTGACGGTGGAGGCCTCGATGTTGCTGGCCTTCGTACCTTCGGAGATCACGGTGGAGCCATCATGCTGGGCCACGTCGAACCGGGCCGCAGTGGAGGCGACGCCCGCATCGGCGTCCCGGTTGCGCACGTTGAAACGGGCGGCCTTGCGGTCCTTGAGCGAAGTGACCCACACGGTGCCATCGTCGAGCTGCACGTGACGTTGCGTCACCGAACTGACGATGACGGCCCCGGCGACGATGCCCAGCAACAGCAGCAGCATGACGATCGGCGTGATCCACCGGCGACTGCCGGAAGGCAGCAGCTTGCGCAGCATCGACCCGAATCGCAACTGCCGTTCGTACGATTGCGCCGACTGGTTCTCGGCGTTCCTATGCTTGCTCATCGACTGGCTCTTCCCTGATTGTGCCCAAACTTTGCTTGACCGCGCATCCGACCGCATGCGCCTACCTGTTTGCCCGCATGCATGCCGGGCTGTATTGGTTCGTATCGGTTCATGTCACCCGCATCCGGCCGCAAACTCACGGCTTGGCCGCGCACGCGATCATGGGATTCTCGGACATCTGCCGGTCCGCGCGAACCAGACTCACCTGCACGCACGTCTGCGCGCCGTCGGCCGGATCGATTTCGATACGCGTCGACTCCGTGGTGGTGCCCTGCGCGTTCGGGTCGGTTCCCGAATCGCCGACCAGCGACCACGCGTACGAATCGCCATCCTTCGGAGAAGGATTGACCCACGTGAACCGCACTTTGCCGTCGGCGGTGTATTCGCCCGTAAGATCCTGCACGCTCGGCACACTGCCCGACGTGATCGCCGAATCGGGATCGTCCTCGGCATGGTTCTGGGCGCCATGGTTCTGCACCTGCACCTTGCTGTTGTCGGAAGCCGCATCCATATTCGGCATGACGACGGTGACGAACGCCAACGCCATCACGACCACGGCGACCGACCCGAGCCACCCCCCCCCCCGCCCGGGGCGCCCGCCGCAGCAACCGTGACGGCCAACGGCTTCGCCCACCGGGCATGCTGTTTCGCAACCGGGGCGGACTGGTCGAATGCGGAAGTCTGCGCGTACATGTTCTGCGGATAATCCGGCACACCCTCGACGGTGGTCTGCACGGCACGGCCATACAAGGCCTGTTGCACGCGCTGCATGTCGCGCGCGAACTCCAACGCGGAATAGTAACGATCCTCGGGCGTACGGCTCAAGGCCTTACGCAACACCCGTTCCACTTCGGCCGGCACGTCGGGACGGTTGAGCTTGGGCAGCGGATTGTTGAGAATGACGGACTTGAGCCGTTCGGCCCGCACCTGCCGTTGGGAATCGCCCAGCACATCGGCGTAGAAATACTCGTACGGCGATTGGCCGATCAGCATGGCGAACAGCGTGGCGCCAAGCGAATAGATATCGGACGATTCATTGCCGCCACCGCCTTGGGCAAGCACCTCCGGCGCGGCCCACGCGATGGTGAAGCCGACACCCGGACGCCCATAGACGGTCCCGGCGATGCCGAAATCGGCGAGCATGGGCATATTGTGCGCGTTGATGAGAATATTGCTGGGCTTGATGTCTCGATGGATGATGCCTTTGCGATGCGCGGTGAACAGCGCGCTCGCCAGATCGATGCCGACGGTGAGCATCTGGTCGGCGGTGAGACGGCCATGCTCGAGGAACGTCTTGTAATTGCCGCCCGGAGCGTATTCGAACACGGTGTAGCCGCGCCCGTTGACGGTCACGCCGTTCTCATAGACGGAAAGAATGTAGGGGTGTGTGGAGATCTGCCCCATGAAATTCGCTTCGGAACGGAAGCGGACCGCGGCACGTGGGTCGAGCGTGTTCTTGCTGATTTTGATGGCCACCTGACGGGCCGGGGAAAGCTGCTGGTACAGGTACACGTCGGCTTCGGAACCGGAGCCCAGCCGTTTGATCAGTGTGTAGCCGGGAATCTGAGGGGGAATGCTCCTTGAGGCTTCCATGCTTCCTCTTTCCTGTAGTTCCTGCCCGGTTCCGTGCGTTGCGTCTATGCTTCGACCGTACTCGTCGTCATGGGCAGGCCGTCTGTTCGCTGTTGAACCTTCCCGGGCTGCGCCGCTAGTCAATCTTATTGGTGGCGGTGTCCGAAAAACTTTGTAGAGGGTATCGATGTCCATATATAAAGATGGCGGTGTCCACGATGACGTTTTCAGGACGGCTTCGGACGATGATATGCGATTCGTGGCCGGACCGTTCGGCTAAGCTGGGGAGACATGATGGATGTGGACGATCTCGATGGCGCGACATTGGTTGCGGGGGCACCCCGCAGCGGCAAGACCCGGTTCGCGCTGGACATGCTGGTCGCTGCGATGAAGCGGCATGGCGACGCGTACGCCGTGATGACGGTCTCCGGCAGACAGGTGGCCGACCGGCTCGGCGACACCGTGATCCGCGAACTGTCCGCGATCTCGCAGGCACGCCCCGTCACCACCCTGCCAGCCGTCGCGTTCCGCATCATGACCGCCGTGCGATCGCATGCCGGGCAACCCCTGCCGAAACTGCTCAACGGGGCCGAACAGGATGTGGTCATCCGCCGCGTGCTCGCCAAGCATGCCGAACATGCCGAGCACGGCGACGAATGCTCCACCTGCGCACTATTGCGCACCTACTTCGTGGTCGCCGACTGGTCGGGCATGGTGGTGGACGACGCCACCGACGCCTTCGCCAACCAGCTGCGCGACATGCTTGCCCGCATGAACGAGATCGGCGCGAAACTGGAACTCGAAGACGCGCTGATTTCCCGCGCTGCCGACGAACACGGCACGCTTGATGAACGACGCGAACGACTGCGCGTGCAATGGCGGCTCGCCTTCGCGCTGCGCGCCGAATACAACCAGGCCATCAACGAGGCATATCCGGACCAATACCGTCTCGACGCCTCGCAGCTCATGATCGACGCCGCGGCCGCCGTGAACGAAGCCGAAACGTCCGACCTGCCGAAACTCGTCATCGTCGACGATTTCCAGGACGCCACACTCGCCGGCTTCGACTTTCTCACCGCATTGCGCAACCGTGGCGTGCGACTGTTGCTCGTCGGCAACCCCGACGAGGCGGTGCAGACGTTCCGCGGATCGTACCCTGAATATTTGTTCAACATGGCGCAATCGCGATTGGGCGCGCGACTGGTACGGCTGGAACCGTCCCATATGGCCGAAGGCACGGACCTGGCTGCGGTGACGAGCCGCGTGAGCCTGACCATCGCCAGCACGGAATCGACCGACGACGCGCTGGCGAACCGCCCCGGCAAAATGCCGGCCATCGCCATACCGGAGACGCACGACGGCAGTCTTGAAGCCGCGATGTACCGTTCCACCGTCGAAGAACTCGACGACGTGGTGTGGAAAATCAAAACCGAACATCTCGAACACGGCCGCGACTGGAACGACATGGCCGTGATCGCCCACGACAACGCCACCGTGCGCACGTTCGGCGAACGGCTACGCGCCGACGGCGTGCCCGTACGCTATTCGAGCGTGACCCGCCCCCTCAAGGACGAACCGTTCGTGCAGGGCCTGTTCTCCATGATCGAACTGGCCGAACTGAAACGGCAAGGCATCGCCACCTCGTCCATGAACCTCGACACGGCCGGCGCATACGTGCGCTCACGCGTCGCATCAATCATGAACTCGCCGCTGATCACCACCCCCGGCGAACGTCCGGCTCGGCTGTGCGTGGTCGAATCGGCGATGAACGCGCTCGGCTCGCTGGCCACGGTTTTGCATGACGATACAGCCGATCCGACCACGTCCGACACGTCCGGACGCGCGCTGCTGCCACAGCTGATCGACGATTGGAACGATTACGTCGAAACCTTCCACACCGCACGCGTGGCGGCATCGGCGTCGGACGCGGAAAACGCTGCCGACATGGGCCTGCCGGCAATCGACACCGACGACCGGCTGATGACGGGAGAGCGTGCCGCTGAGGACGCGGACGAACCATCCTTCGGCATGAACGCGCTGTACATCCTGCTATTGGAAGGCGACACTGACCGCGTGCTCGACGCGATCGCCTCCGTACTGGGCCGCAAAGACCCCCAAGCGCAAGCCTTCGCACGCCTGTGGAAAACGCTTGACGATACCCTGCGGTCGGAGGCACGCCTGACATCCCACGAACCGCAATACATGCTCGACTGTGCATGGCAGGCGTTCGGCAAAGCCGAAATCTGGCAGAAAACGGCGTTGCGCAACAACGCCGAAGGCCGCGCGGCCAACGACCGGCTCGACACCGCGATGCGCCTGTTCAGCTACGCGTCCGGCGGCGAATCGAACGGCGTGACGGCAGCGCACACCATCGACGCGTTCATCGAACAGGTCCGCGCGCTCGCCATCGAAGCCGACTCCCTGGCGCACACCGCGCCGATCGATCAGGCCGTGACGCTCGCCACGCCCGCCGGAGCTGCCGGAAAACATTGGAAACTAGTATTCATGCCTGCGTTCCAACAAGGCCAATGGCCGAACCTCGCGCCGCGCAACACCCTGTTCGGCGGGGAGGAGCTCGCCGACATCATGCTGCATGGACGACTGTCCGACGACATCGTCACCTCCGCAGGCCGCGAAAACGCGCAGCTCGCCGCGGTGCTCGCCTCCGAACAGAAAAGCCTCCTTGTGGCGCTCACCCGCGCCGATGAGCGCGTGACGGTAAGCGCGGTCCTCAACGAAGACCATGTGCCGTCCGACTTCCTCTACGGCTACCTGCCGGAATGGTTCGACCGCGACCGGGATGCCGATGCGGAAACACGCGTGTACACGGCGGTCGGCGAGGCCGGCGAATACGCGGGACTGGAGGCCGACCCGCGTGGCCTGGTCGCCGCCGCGCGAAGCGTGCTGGCCCATGCGCCGGCCGATTCCCCCCAAGCGCGCGATGCCGCGCAAGCCTTGGCGTTGTTGGCATCGCATGGCATCGCCGCCGCGAATCCCGACAATTGGGCGTTCCTTACGGAACATGCGGGAGCCGACGATATGACGGGAATCGACGGCAAGATGGAATCTGACGGAAAAACGGAGCATGCCGACAAGGCGAAGCTTATCGAACAACCGGAATCCATCGAAAAAACGGACGGCCAATCCGACGTGGTCACCCTTTCTCCATCCGCCGTGGACAGTTTGTGGGCGTGCCCGGTGTGCTGGATGCTGGAGAACCGTTTCGCCGGCCCACGCATGGGCAGCGCGGCCACCAGCTTCGGCTCGCTCATCCACGCCGTCGCGCAACAGGCCACCGAAGCCGGCCTCGACCTGCCCCAAAACCACACCGCGGTAAGCGACGAGGACAACATCGACGAAATCGCCCAATGGATGATCAGCCGATACAAGACCCTACGTGGCGACCTCAACGCCATCGACGACCCCGAGGAACGGTACAAGGCGCTCGGCAAGGACGCGAAGGCGTCGGTCGCATTGCGCAACATCGCCACATATTTCGTCAAGTCGAACCGTACGGGATACCCGTCGAACAACACCGAAACCATCACCGTGGGAACATTGGACCATGCCGAAGCGGAACGGCAGTTCGCCGCGCGATTCGACTTCGACGACATCCTCGACGCCTACAACGCCATCGACGGCAACGCTCCGATCTCCCGCGACGAACTCATCGCCATCATGGGCGCGCTCGTCGACGGCTGGCCGGAAACCGGCATGAGCGACCGGGGCGATGTTGGCCTGTCGGGCAGAATCGACCGTCTTGAACACCGCCGTACCGCCGACGGCCGCGAACAGGTACGGCTGATCGACTACAAAACCGGCAAAGTGCCGAACGGACGCTCCCTGTTCAGCGACCTGCAGCTCGTCTGCTACCAGCTGGGCCTCGCATTCCCGGAACACGGCGGAAAACGCGGCGCGCAGGCGATCGCAGCCATGCCGGACATCACCCAAAGCGCCCTGTTCCACGTCATGGAATACGCGGCACCCGCGCCACGCAAAGGGCAAGGCGACGAAGCGTACCACCAGCAGGCGCTGTTCGCCGGCGGAAGCATCAACGCGGGCGATTTCATACCCCGCAAATACGTGCCCAAAATGGCCAGCGTCTTCACCAGCGGCCTCGACGACGTCGAACGGCCGGCGCAGGTCAGCGAAGAACATTGGAAGCAACTTCTGGAATCGCGGTCGAAGATGACGGTATGGTCGCTGACCATGATCTCCCGCGTCTTCTATGCGGCCGCGGCGAGCCGGGCCACCCGCATCACCGCGCGTCCGACCGTGGAACACGTCGGATACTGCAGAACGTACGGCAGTGGGGTCTGCCCGGCCTGCCAAGGCGAGCAGAACACCGTATTCGAAAGGACCGTGGCATGAACGGGAGTAACGGTATGAACGGAAGCATGTCAACGAACGGGGCCACAGCAAAGGGCGATGCGATGGGCACTGTGCCGGCCGCCACGCCGAAATTCACCGACAGTCCGGAACAGGCCGCCGTCATCCAAGCCCCCTCATACGAGGACGTGGTCGTGGTGGCGGGCGCCGGCTCCGCGGCAAACCCAACCTTCGCTCAAAACCTACACCATGACCCGCCGCATCATCACCCTCATCGACCAGGGCATCAGTCCCGAGAAGATTCTGGGCCTGACCTTCACACGCAAAGCCGCCTCCGAACTGCTTTCGCGCGTCTCCGCTGCCGTGACACGCAACCAAGCCGGACGCGGTACACGCGTCGCCTTCCTCAAACCGGAAGTCTCCACCTATGACGCGTTCTTCCAAACCATCGTGCGCCAATACGGCCTGCTCGTCGGCTTCGACCAAAACACGCAGCCATTGAGCGAAGCCGGAGCGCTGCAGCTCATCCACACCGTGCTCGACAAGCACATGGACCAGCTCATGGCCTTCGACCAAGGCGGCGACGAACTCGGCAAATTCTCCACCATCGCCGGCAACGTGTTCACCCTATCCAACGCCATCGCAGGAGCCATGATCGGCAGCGACTGCACCAGCTTCGACGAAGCCGTGGAACGCGTGCGCGCATGGGATAAGGCGTTCGTGGCGCAAGTGGCCAAAGCGCTTGAAGACGAGGACGTTCCCGATGACGAGCCGAAAGTGGGCAAGGCTCCGAAACAGAAGAAAAAGGAATCCGACACCGCCTTCGAAACCCGCATGCGCGAATACCGCGCCCAATGCCACCAACTCTGCGTCTACAAGACCGCGCAATTGGCCGGCACGGCCCGCAAACGCGACCTGCTACTCGACCTCGTGGCCGACTACCACGCCGAAAAACGCGCCCTCAACATGGCCGAATTCAGCGACTTCACCATCGCCGCATTCCAACTCGTCACCCGATTCCCCTCCATCGGAGCCACCTACCGCAAACGCTACACGCACGTGCTGCTCGACGAATACCAAGACACCTCCACCACGCAGGCGGCCCTCCTGACCGCACTGTTCCACGCCGATTCCACCCATCGCAGCGCGGTGAACGCCGTCGGCGACCCCTTCCAATCGATCTACGCATGGCGAGGAGCCAGCCCAGGCGCATTCCGCATGCTGCAACACGACTTCGGCCACGACGCCACCGGCAAGCCCTACACGCTGACCGTCACCCGACGTAACTCGCGCATGGTGCTCGAAGCGGCCAACAATCTGACGAAACCATTGCGCCTGCCCGCCAGACGTCGCGGCAGCTCGCTTATGCGCGAAGTGGACGTGTCCCCGCTCGCCAACATCGACAATGCCCCCGAAGGTACGCTCGGCGTGCTCGGCTACGCCACATTCGGCCAGGAAATCGACGCCATCGTACGCTTCGCCAAACAAGCGATCGCACTGCACACGCCAACCGAAAACGAGCTCGCCGACGGAGCCAAAGACAACCGTCCGCACGTGGCGCTCCTGTTCCGCTCCAAAACGCAGATGCCAGCCTACGAGGACGCACTGGAACAAGCCGGCCTCACCACACTCGTCGTCGGCCAGGCCGCACTCCTGGAACGTCCCGAAATCAAAGACATCCTCGCCCTGCTGCACGTCGTATGCGACCACACCGACAGCGCCGCGCTCATGCGGCTGCTCGCCACGCCACGATTCGGTCTGTCCGCCGACGATCTGCAGGCGCTCGCCGGCATCGCCGAACGGCTCAACACCGCGCAACGCTACCGCGCGCTCGTGTCGGCCGGCATCGTGGAGGCGGATGCGAATCCGTCCGACGCCGACATCCGCGCCACCGTGCGCGTCTACCGCGACCAAGTGCCCAACGCCGTCTTCCTGATCGACGTGCTGCTGCGCGGCGATCTGCGGCACCTCGTCGACGGCGTATTGAGCCGTACGGGAGCCGCGAGCGTCATCCACGCCGGTCGCGTCATCCAACAGGTGCAGCGCACGGCCGGCCATCCGTTGCCGGAAGTGGTACGCACGGCCATCACCGCGCTCGGACTGGACATCGACCTGCTGCTCGCCGAACGGATGCGGCATCCGGATGCCGGCAATCGTGCCACATCGCATGCCGCTTCGTCACTCGACGCGATGCTGTCTCTGGTGGACACCTACTTGCAGGAAATCGCCGCGCAGGGCACGCCAAGCCTGCGCGCGTTCATCTCGTGGGTGGATTCGCTGCGTGACGCGTCCGACGACAACGCCACCGCACCAGATACCCCCGTCGATGTGGTGCTCATGACCGTGCACCAGTCGAAAGGCCTGGAATGGAACGCCGTGGCCGTGGTCGGCATGCGCGACGGCACCTTCCCGTCCAGTCAAGGCGACCACCTGAGCGTCAAAACGGACGAAGACCATCCGGGCGGTCGGCGCGACGGCGTATGGGAGCCGCCGGAATACTTCGAAAAAGCCCACACTTGGCTGGAAGACCCGTCCGCGGTGCCGGTTCCGGTGCGCGCCGACGCGGATATCCTGCCACGATTCCCGCACGACGCGCCCATCGGGGGCAATCCCGTGGAATCGCTCGACGGATTGGACGATGCGGAAGTGATCGACGACGAGGTGTTCGGCACCTTGCGAACCATGGCCGTCGACGATATGGAAGGAATGGATCCGGCAAGCCTGTACCTGACGCAACAGGAGGAATACGGCCGCCGACTGCACGCCGACGAACGCCGTCTCGCCTACGTGGCGTTGACGCGCGCCCGCTACGAGGCGCTGCTCGTATACAGCGGATGCAACGAGACGAGCCGCGACTCCCGTCTGGCGGAGGGAAAGAAAAGCGCCGCGCCGTCGAATTTCTGGCTGGAGACGCGCGATTCGATGAACGGAATCGTCACCGCGGTACGCGAACCGGACAACCTGTCCGACGATGTGGACGGCTCCCCGAACACGCTGGGACTTGACCTGCCCGACGGCTATTTCGTAGGCGAACACGCCCGCGATTTCGAGAATGCCGTGGTGGGCGATGCGTGGAACACGCCGCTCGAACCGGTCTCGGACGACCATACTTTGCCTTGGCCGTGCGATCTGAGCGCCGATGTCGCCGACAGGCTGCGTGCCGCGGCCGAACAGGTACGTGCCGTCGAATCCGACGAACCGAATATCGCTGAATCCACGGGAACGCAGGGCGACGTTGCCGATGAATCCGCCACGCCATCGCCGGAAACCGGAAACTCACTGCTGCGTCTCGCCAAACTGCTCGTCGCCGACGAACATCTCATGCCGGAACCGGACGCGGCTGACGCAGGCGAATCGCAGGACGCCTTCGACGAGGCCGTGCGTGCCAAAGGCGAACGTATCCTTGCTGCCGGCCGCCAAAACGTCACCTCGCTGCAAGCGCGCGCCGGCTCCATGGGCGAGCGTGACTCCCGCGCCTACTGGCGTGGTCTGGTCCGTCCGATTCCGCACGTCGCCTCGCCGGCGGCACAGCTCGGCACGCGGTTCCACGCATGGGCTGAGCGTTTCATCATGGCGGATGCGGACGTCGACGGCATCGGCGGTACGGAAGGTGCTGCCGGTATGGCCGCGCAGTCGCGTGCGGAACTGATCGCATTGATAGGTGATACGCAAGTCGACGCGGACAACGGCGGCGTGCAATCGCAGGACGCACCATCGCAGGACGCCCAATTGCGAGACGAACGGAAACTGGCCGCTTGGCAGCGTCGTCTCGTCGCCTCGCCGTGGGCAAAACGACGTCCAGCATGGGCGGAACGCCAGCTCGTCGTCGACATGCCCCAGCTCGGCACCATCGTCAACGGCAAACTCGACGCGGTGTTCTTCGGCGGTCTCGACGAAACGGACGAGACGAAACGCTACACCGTGGTCGATTGGAAAACCGGCGTAAAACCACGCAAACCGGACGAAATCAAGGAGAAGCTCGCACAGCTCGACCTGTACCGCCTGCTGCTCGCGGCGATGGAAGGGGTGCCGTTGGATGCAATCGACGCCTGTCTCTACTATGTGAGTGAGCCTCACGAGGCCGATCGGGAGCTTGACGCCCTCGACAAAACAGAAGAAGAGATCCTTGCCGAGTTGAGCTACGGAATTCCGCAGCAATCCGACAACGACTAGTGCCGGTGCGCAATGGCTCCTTGACCGAAGAAAGCGGGGGAGCGGCGCTTTCCGGCCTGCCTGCGGGAGAAACCGCTATGCAGGCAGCGTTGTGGAGGAACGCCGCTACCCTCGTGCAGCATGTGTGGGCGGGCACACATGCCGGACGCAACGACAGTTAAGGAGTGTTTGATATGGCTGCGAACAGCGCAACCGCAATCCCGAACGCCGGCATGGGTGCCGGAACAAACAACGCATCGGCAATCGTCTTCCGTCCCATCGGCTGGGGCGATCTGGACGCGGTGGTCGACCTGTTCGACCGTACCTGGCCGCAGGATGTGGACAAGGTCGGCGCGGACATGTCGCGGCTGATCTCCCGATATTTCGTGCTGCACTACCTGCTGCCGACCACGTTCGCCAACGGCGCGTTCGCCGCCGACGGCACACTCGCGGGCGTCACGTTCATCCGCGTCGCCGGCGAGGCGCCGCAGCTCGACGAAATCGAAGTCGGCGAGGAAATGAAGGCCTTGGAACGCCGCATCGACGCCGATCCGGAGGCCGCCAAGCATATGGCGGCGCTGAAATCCGGCTTCTCGGTGGAACTCGATCTGGAACGCGAAGGGCGCGCCAACGAAACCACCATGGGCGAGCTGGAACTGTTCATCGTCAATCCCGACGTGCGCGGCCACGGTGTGGGCGGGCGGCTTTGGAGACGCATGCAGGAGCATTTCGCCGCATGGGACGTGCCCGCGTTCTACCTGCACACCGATTCCGACTGCGACGTGAGCTTCTACGACCACAAGGGGTTGGACTGCATCGCGCACCGCACGGCAAGCGAGACGGTCGCCCGGCTCGGCGGCAGGGCCGGCGGCGGAAGGGCCGCGCGGCGCTCA
>OBVY01000878.1_pt1 | contig 23431 bp, 24 predicted proteins | sample 1538051 | NCBI WGS metagenome assembly OBVY01 (sample SAMEA2580017, study PRJEB22360) | human gut metagenome | biome: human gut; feature: human-associated habitat; material: faeces | place: Denmark | collected 2008/2010 | reverse complement strand
ACTGTTCATTCATAAGCGTGGAATGAATCATAAAATCCGCTGTTGCAATATTATTTGCAATCGGTATATCATACACCTGTGCAATTCTAAGAAGTGCCTTAACATCTGGATCATGTGGCTGTGCTGCCAGTGGATCGGAGAAGAAAATAACCATGTCGATATTTCCCTCTACAATTTTTGCCCCTATCTGCTGATCTCCACCTAATGGACCACTGTTATATCCTTTTATCTTTAATCCTACATGATCTGCTATCATTCTCGCAGTCGTTCCGGTTCCTGACAGATTATGTTGCTGTAAAATTTCTTTATTGTCCATACACCATTTCAACATATCCTGTTTTTTCCCATCATGAGCAATCAAAGCTATGTTTTTTTGTTTTTCAATCGTCATTGTAAGATATTTAATCATCTGCGTACCCCCAAGCTGCCGTTTCTATTATTGTGTTCCATCCTTTTTCTGTACTCTCTTGGTGTAATCTTGTATCTGTCCTTAAAAACATGGTTAAAAGTTCTTTGACTTTCAAACCCACAATCAAGACATATATTTGTAATGGAATCCATTGTGTTTTCCAGTGCCGCAACTGCATAATTTAACCGAACTCCATTCACATATTTACTAAAATTACAGTGAAAGGTTTTTGCAAACATTCTTGATAACACATATTTGCTTACACACAAATCGTATGCCATTTTTTCAAGACTGATTTTCTCTCTAAAATTTTTAGCTACATATTCTACCGCATTATAAATCAGGTCATCACTCCCTACTGTGCTTTTATCAACCATTGGCATTTCTGCGAAAACATGGGCAAGAATCATCTGTACATAAGCCTGTATCAGCATGGGATTCCCCTCTGTTATTCCTGCCAGATATTTTATGGCATTTACTACATCAGGATGCACTTGCTCTTTTTTTACAACCGGGTTCTTCGGGCTGTATATCTGCAACTCTTTATAATAGGAAGGAAACAGTGTCGGATCAAGATACAGGTATATTACCTTGTTTTCTTTTTTCCCAAATACTTGATAATGATGTATTACGTTTGGAAACACGATTGCAAAATCACCCTCATCCATGTGATACAATTCTTGTCCAACTCCAAGTTCAATATCCCCATCCGTTACATACACTACCTCTATTGCTTCATGTAAATGTGGTGGAAAATGCACTGTTTTCTTCCACTCTACCACTATTCCATCAGTTCTGTTCTCATATACCAATAACACTTGCAAGCAACTCCTCAAACAAACTTAGCGGATAATGAAGGAATAGTGAATGTCTTTTTCTGCACTAATCCGATAATCATCTTCCACATCACTTCCCCAGCTATCAATTCCACCGACTCCTCTTACTGCACCATAGACACAAAGGACTGTTCTTCTTGCTGGTGGCAGTTCCTCATGGTGTGTTGCGTTTTCAATCTCTGATGCTGTATAAGGCAGGCACGAAAAAGCAAATGCCTTGTCGTTTTCTTCTATTCTTAATGTCTGTGGTGAACTATCCGTTCTGCTATTATCAAGACTTGTATGTCTTGTAATCTCCAGCCACTCTGTATCCATTCTCATACCACATTCCTGTGGAACCAGATATGGTGTCAGGCTCAAATCTGATACCTCATAAATTCCTTTTTCTGCCCCTGCCTTTCTGTCCGGATAGGTTTCCCCCGATAATCCCTTGTACATATATTTATCTGCAAGTGTCGGCATAATAAACCTCATTCCGAATACCGGAAGTTCCGGCAGTCCCTTTACTCCTGTGTAATCCACATCCACCTTGATATTTCCAGTTACATCAATGGTATAAGATACAATGACTGTTGTTACTGGATTGCTGACAGTCTCATAAGTATATTTCACAATTATTTCCCCGGCAGCCACATCACCGCCATAGCTGTTATTGTCCGGAGCATACTGCTTTTGCAATTCACCATCCATAATAACTTCAGTTTTTTTACAGTCAATGAACATATCCGATGCGAGCCAGCTTCCACTTTTAATGTGAAACCTGCTGCCTCTGTCATTATCTGTTAATGCTCTCCAAAAAGTAGGCTTTGGACAACGATACAGCCATTCATAACCGTTTTTTACTATAGACTCCAAACCGCCCTGTGAATAAGAGAATATATAGTCAAACCCATCTCCATGTACACCAAGTGTATAATCTCCATATACAACTCTCAATTTATTCTTATCTGTATAAGCCATAGTAATACCTCACTTCCTGCATAGCTGGTTTTTCCTTACGGTCTGCAAATACAATTCCATTTCCTGAAAACTCATAATCAGAAGGCTTATCATCAAAGTCCCCGCCATAACGCAAAACTTCTTTTCCTGTCACTTCATCTTTCACGAGAAGTGCCTGATCAATGAAATCCCAGATAAATCCACCGTGGTACATCTCATACTTATCTATTAACTTCATATAAGTACCAAGTCCTCCCATCGAATTACCCATATCATGCATATACTCACACAAAAGATACGGTTTCTTTGGATTATTATTTAAATATTCCTCCACTTCATAAGGCTTTGCATACATCCTGCTCTCTACATCTGATATGGTTTCCTCATAATTACGGTCATAGAAAGAGCTTTCATAATGAACAAATCTGCCATCCTGCTTTTCCTTGAAGTAAGTATTCATTGCTTCTATGTCATCACCCGCATAAGATTCATTTCCTAAAGACCAGAAAAGAATTGCTGTATGGTTTTTAAAAGTTTCAAAATTACTCCTAGCCCTGTCAACAACAGCCTCCCGCCATTGCGGAATAGAACAAGGTACGCTGCACGATGGTTCAATCGCACCAAGTTTCTGGAATGTTCCATGACTTTCCATATTCGTTTCTGCCATTACATAAATACCAGCTTTATCACACAGGTAATACCACGGTATCTGATCCGGATAATGGCATGTGCGTACTGCATTGATATTATTTCTAATCATACAATCAATGTCTGCTGTCATTTCATCCATACTGATGCTTCTTCCTGTCTTTGCACTCCACTCATGACGGTTTACTCCGGTAATGACAAGACGTTTACCATTTAAATAGATTACCTTGTCAATCATTTCCAGTCTTCTGAAACCTATGTCATATGGAATTATCTCTAATATTTCTCCATCTTCGCCTCTAAGCTCTACATATGCGTGATACAGATATGGGCAGTAATTATCCCATGCCTTAACACTTCCAACCTCAGTATCTATCACTCCTACAAGACTTCCAGCTTTTTCCTCTAAGGTGATATTGTCCTCTGCCACCTGATTATTCTCTCTGTCTTTTAAAACCAAATGGGCAGATACTTTCTTTCCTTCTGGAGCAGATACTTTCATCTTTACCGATACCCTGCCGCTTATATTGTCCTTGTTTAGTGTTGGCTGAAACCATACATCTTCCAAATGCACCTCTGGCACTGCTTTTAAAGTTACATTTCTAAAAATTCCAAAAAATCGGAAAAAGTCCTGATCCTCCAAAAATGCTGCCGTACTCATTTTGTGAACCTGAACTGCCAGCACATTTCCTTTTTCTCTGATAAATGGTGTCAGATCAAATTCTGACGGTGTAAAACTATCCTCCGCATATCCTACAAACTGACCATTCAGCCACAGATACATCGCTTCTTCCACACCTTCAAAACAGATACGGATTTTCTTTTCACGCATTTGCTCACTCAAATCAAATCGTTTGATATAAGATCCGACAGGATTATACTCTGCCTCGGAAAACATTCCTGCCTCGTCCCCGGTACTCTCCATACTATACGCACCCCTGTGATATTCTTTTCCCTCCCACGGATACATCGTATTGATATAGCGTATTTTGTCATAGCCTGCCAGTTCGATATGCCCCGGAACCATAATCTTATCAAATGAAGATGCATCAAAATTTTCCTCATAGAAATTTTCCGGTCTGTCCATTACATTTTTGCTAAAAGCAAACTCCCATTGTCCATTTAATGACTGCATCAAAGGATTTTCTGATTTTTCCATATCTGCATAATCCATATAGTAACAATGGTCGCTGTGTGCGTCCAACTGGTTTACACGGAACACTTCCGGATTGTCTAACCATTTCATATCAGCGTTCATAATAATTCTCCTTTTTTTCTTATTTTCTATATAGCCCCTAAAGTCAAACTCCAGGGGCTATTTTCATTACTGATTCTGCATATTTTCTTTTAATTTCATATTTGCACTCTCTACATTAAGGAATGAAAGAATGACTGTAATAATAATGTCAAATATAAACGGAAGCCACAGATACATAAAATACATCATATTGATACAGCTATCCGGCTGAACCGCATTATCAAGGTTAATATATCCACTTATGTCAAGCAGCCAGCCTGAAAGTGCAACACCAATACCTCCACCGAGCTTTACACCTAATGAAGTACAGGAGAACATGGAACCGTCAATCCGCTTTCCACTCTTTAAATAAGTATGTTCTGAACACTGTGCAATTACTGCACTCATGTCTCCCTGCCACGGTCCTTCTCCGAGGGATGTAAGAACTGTAAATAACAGCATCAGCGGAACACTTCCCAGATAACCTGCCACTGCAACCATCAAACGGCATACTGTAGCAAGCATATAACTATACTTGTTTAACTTATACATTCCTTTCATTTTTGAAACCAGTGCAGGTGTAACGGCAAGTGCAATGATCAAAGGAATATTATTCGCCCATGAAAATACACCGAACAAATTCTTATTCAGCAATACATATGTCATAAAAAAGATTCCTACATTCACCATAGAAGCACGAAGCTGCTGAAGAATATAGATCACACAAATCATTGAAAAATATTTATTACTAAAGAGAAGTTTTATTGTCTGCTTAAAAGAAAGTTTGTCATCTTCCTCTCCTGCCACACTGTCATCTTTTAATTCTTCATCTGACAGCTCTTTTACCGAAAATACAGCAAGTGTATTGGTAATAATACCTATAATACAGTAAATAAATGCGATAGTTCTCCATGCGGCTGCACCGCCACCAAACATTTCTACTGCACCAACAGTAACAGACTGGATGACCAGATTTGTACCAAATGAGAACATGAAACGGAAAGACCCCATCTGAACACGCTCTTTACTGTTTTTTGTTACCAGTGATGTCAACGCTGCATACGCAATATTATTAGCAGTATAAAATACAGCATTAAGTAATGTATATGCTATAAAAAACCATGCATACTGCGCTGTTTTTCCAAGACTGGTCGGAATGGCAAATACACCAAACAGTGTGACAGCACAGCCAAAGAATCCGTAAAACATCCACGGTCTTGCTTTTCCCATCTTACTCTTTGTACGGTCAATCATTGTACCGAAAAATATATCCGTAACTCCATCAAATAATTTTGATACCGCTATCAATGTACCTACTATGCCCGAATTTAACCCAACTGTATTTGTCAGGTAAATCATGACAAATGATGATAGAAAAGCATATACTACATTTCCTGCAATATCTCCCGTTCCGTAACCTACTTTGTTATACCATTTCAGGTATGTTTTTTCTTCCATGAGAATTTCTCCTTCCACAAATACCTATTCTTTTGCCTCGTTTTGTCCCACAACTTTATTATGGTCAGTATATAAAAAATAAGCCAAAAATGACATATCATAAATTGGACAAAATATGCACAAAATGATAAAATTAATGAACATAAGGATTATATTGGACAGATTTTTAGCCATTTTTGACATACACTTTTTTATATTTCAATACAAGGAGGCACACATGTACACAAATAATGCATATCTCAATCACTCAACGATTGATAGAAAAGATAAATCCAAGCCGCTTGTTGTAACTATGTGTGGAACATATAAGCTATACACACGTCCTAAACTGCCTACCTGGAGACCTCGTGGCAGACTTGATTTTCAGTTAATTTATATTGCTGCCGGAAAAGCCCATTTTCATTTTGGTCGTAATAGTGAAGAAGAAACTATTGTTCATGCCGGACATATGGTTTTATATCGTCCAAAGGAGCCTCAAAAATATGAATATTATGCCGATGATCAGACGTAAACGTCAAATCCTGCGCCTTGGCTAATTAGTTTTTTTATGCCACACTCTAAATAACACGAAAAAACTATTAGTTTTTTAGAGGAGGCTAAAGCGCATGGATCAATTAACTCACAATGTCCGCAGGTCGAACTGGATAAACATCATTCGACAGTGCCAGGACAGACCGGCAGGCACTACGGCAAAGCAGTGGCTTGCTGAAAACGATATTTCTGAAAAATCTTACTATTACTGGCTCCGAAAGATCCGCCGGGAAGTCTGTGAACAGGAGGGACTCCAGGAAGACACCAACCCGTCTGCCCTCTCTTTTGTAGAAATCCCGGTAAAAACTGCTCTGGACACAACACCGGTGCCAGCCGTCCCGGCAGCAATGACTCCGGTTGCAGTGATCAGATCAGGCCGCCTGACGCTGGAATTATCAAACGATATTTCAGAGTCCCTGCTTTGCAGGCTGCTGCAGGAGGTGCTTCATGCTTGAAGATGCTGCCGGTATCCGCAGAGTCGTGATTGCCTGCGGATATGTGGATCTGCGCAAAGGGATCGATGGGCTGTCCATGATCATCGGAGGCAGATACCATCAGAATCCTTTTGAAAAGGGAACTTTATTCCTATTCTGTGGCAGACGGTCCGACCGCATCAAGGGACTTCTATGGATGGGAGACGGTTTTCTTCAGCTCTACAAACGGCTGGAGGCAGGTTCCCTGTCCTGGCCTAGAACCAGCGAAGAGGCCGCAGACCTTACAGAGGAACAGTTCCGTTATCTTATGATGGGGCTGAATCCCCTGAACCCCAAAGTCAGGGAAGTAACACCGCAAAAGCCCACCTGATCTTTGTGCAAAACATAGATTTTTTATGCCTGTTATCCGGTCAGATCCATTCCCGGTGTTACAGCCTCTCTGAACGCTGTTTCCTGGTCTGTGACGTATCCACAGGAGGATCCGGATAAAATTTCAGCGCCTTGAAAACTTTATATTTCCCTGGCTCTATGACCATCACACCGCCTTACAGGCATAGGCAGAATGACGAAACCTGCGGGGTTGCCGGTTCGCAATCCTTTGTGTTTTCTGGTATAATGAAAACAGTTTAAGGAGCAGGACAATGGCAGACAGACATACATTGGAAGAACTGAATAACTGCAGCAGGGAAGAACTGATCACCATCGTTCTTATGATGCAGGGACAACTGGATACCCTGAATGAGAACATCGAGCGGCTGATCGAACAGGTACGCATAGCGAACAGCTATCGTTTCGGAAAACATACAGAAACACTGGATTCCATAGATGGTCAGCTGTCCTTCTTTGATGAGGCAGAAAACTGCTGCAATCTGTCTGTCCCGGAGCCTGCTGCGGAGGAAGTACTTCCATCCCGACGTAACCATAAGAAAAAAGGGCAGCGGGAAACGGATCTGAAAGATTTCCCGGAAGAGATCCTTCCTCCTTATCAGGTATCCACAGAAGAACTGGATACGTTTTATGGTGCAGGCAACTGGCGCAGAATGAAGGATGAAACCTACAAAAGACTGCGCCATGAGCCGGAATCCTGGACGGTGGAAGTCCATACCGTGGAAGTCTACGTGGGAACCGGCGGAGATCATCAGGACGAATTCTTACGTGGAAAACGCCCCAAGGATCTTCTGCGTGGAAGCATCGTTACTCCTTCCCTGCTTGCATCCATTCTGAATGTAAAATATGTGAACTCCTCTGCACTGCACAGGGTCGAGCAGGAGTTTCAGCGGAATGGTGTAAATATCTCCAGACAGACCATGTCGAACTGGATCATCCGGTGTGCTGAGAAATATTTTGCACCGTTTGTGGATCGTATGAAGCAGGAACTGCTGTCCCTACCGGTGACACAGTCGGACGAAACACCGACACAGGTGATCGGTGACAGTGACCGTCCGAACAGTAAATGCTACATGTGGGTACACCGTTCCGGGGAGTTCTATAAGGAACGTCCTGTGGTGATCTACGAATACCAGAAAGGCAGGGATCACGAAAAGCCGCTGGAGTTTTACCGGAACTACAAAGGAGTTCTGGTCACGGACAGTCTGGAGCAGTATCATCTGCTGGACAAAAAACTGCCGGGAGTGACAAACGCAAACTGTTGGGCACATGCAAGAAGAGCCTTTGCAGATGCCGTAAAGGCAGCGGATAAAAAGAATCCCCTGTCAGTAAAAACTTCCGTGGCATACCAGGCATTACAAAAGATTGCAGAATTCTACCGGATCGATACCGAACTGAAAGAACTTCCGGCAACGGATCGCCTTACACAGCGGCAGACAAGGATAAAGCCGCTGGTTGAGGATTTCTTTGCGTGGGCAAAACAACAGGCTGCAGAATGTACGGTGCCTCCGAAATCCAGGACCGGACAGGGACTAAATTTCGTCATCCATCAGGAAAACTATTTAAAGGTATTTCTGACCGATGGGGATATCCCAATCGATAACTCCGCTTCCGAACGGGCTATCCGGACTTTCTGTATCGGCAAGAAGAACTGGATGTTCCATAACACAGCAAAAGGTGCCGGAGCCAGCGCTCTTGTTTACAGTATTTCAGAAACAGCAAAGCTGAACAATCTGCGCCCGTACTACTACTTCAGGCATATCCTCACGGAGCTGCCTAAGTATTGTGACGAAAAAGGAAATATAGATCCGGCAAAACTAGATCAGCTGATGCCCTGGGCAGAGGAGCTTCCCGAGGAATGCCGGAAACCACGCCGCTCATAAAAGCGGCGTTAAATTTAAGGGTAGGCGTAGGATTTGACGTTTACGATCAGACTGAAGTCTACTGGGTTCATTTTACAGGCAGCGATGTAACAAATATATTACGCTCTTATGGATTGACCGATGACAAAAAGGTATTTTACTGTGGATCTGGTCCCTCCTATCAGAATCTTTTTCGTGCAATGATAAATGAATTACAGATGTGTAAGGATAGTTATCAGGAAATGCTTGAAATGTATTTAAGACAGATTTTTATAAAACTGCAACGATACTTTAATAACAGCATAAGAATAGATAATTCCCGTACTGCAGAAACTATTGACATGGCTATTGCCTATTTCAATGAACATTACAGTGAATCAATCAGCATTGAAGAATACGCTGAAAAAAATCATGTAAGCACAAGCTGGTTTATACGCAATTTCAAACTTTATGTTGGCTCTACACCAATGCAATTTATTTTGCAAAAACGCATTTGCAATGCAGAAGCCCTGCTCTTGAATACAGAATATAACATAAACGAAATTGCACAAATTGTTGGCTATGATAATGCTTTATATTTCAGCCGCATGTTCAAAAAAATAAAAGGCATATCTCCCTCAGAATACCGCAAAAATATATAAGAAACTGCAACGGACAGAGAATATTTACACACTCTCTGCCCGTTGCAATTTTTGTCTATTTATTTTTTTATTTTGGCAAGTAATATACCCCTTCGTGTTTTATAATGACAGCGTAAACAGAAAGGAGATGAACTTCCATGAGAAACAAATTCCACAACTTTATTGAAAACTTACTTAGCTTTTATGCAAACTTTTTCACACACAGATTTTACCCTATGTAATATGCAGTTGTCCCACAAACAGATCTTGCAGAACATTATGGTAATAGCCATAGGAAAACGAAAGAAGATAAACTTCCATGAAAAATAAACTTCACAACTTTATTGAAAATATACTTAGCTTTTATGCAACTTTCTTCACAAGAGGATTTTATCGTTTTTAAATATCATTCAATACTTTCCTCGATTCGCCCATCCGTCAAATCATAACTCATATCAAGAAAATCTAATATCTTTGCCTCTTGGACTGTCCCATCCAGAAGAATTATTTTTACTTTTCTGCTTATGTGCAAAATACTACATACAAAATCCAAATAATCTTTAGGAGTTATTCCTGTTTTTATAAATTCTTTGTGAACCGATTCTCTCCATTCGCTCGCTCCTTCACCTGAAAACGTGCTCCATACGCTTCGAACGACTGTAAGCACCTTAACTGCCCAATCAACATACTCTTTCCTATTCACATAATATATATGGGCATCATCAATCCCATCCTAGTTAGTAATTAGAATAGTATATACATTAGCGTCTTTTTCTGTTCACGTTTTTGGGTATTACCAAATGGAAATAATTTAGTCAAAAAGATTGTGGTTAGATATTTGGTATCAAAAAACGTGATACAAAACAGGTGTTTAAAGCGATTGCACATCAACAAGGTGTTTCCGCATCAGAAGTAAAAGAACGTATTCAATCAACCATCTGCATTTACCACAAGCACGACTGCCGCAGAACGATTGCGGCGATTTCCGACGCACTGCCGGATATGGACGCAGCTATGCGTCCGCTGGCAGAGCAGACGATCCATAAACTGCAAAACATAACCGACGCAGCATTTGAGGAAGCGCAGTTCACCATGACGCTTTCAGACGCAGAGTAAAAGATGACGCGGGCGCGGCAGCCGATGATGACTGCTGCGCCCCGCGTTTTTTGTGCTAAGCTGTTTCCAATCGTAGGGATTGTTAAAAGTCAAGCCGCATCTTAGATAAGTTTGCCCAAACACCAATGATGTCAGAAGATGTAAAATAATAAAAATCAGAAGTTTCAGATTGTAGGTATCCCTTTTTTGTTGCAATACCAATGTAAACAAGTTCGTAATTCGTCCCATCTGAAAGATCAAACACGAATTTTATTGTACTACCGTCGTTAGTAGAATCTGAATTTGCATCTTTCACAGGCAGCTCAGAAAAAAACGTATATAGGTAGTCAATATCCGCTTCTTCTGTTAGCGTTTTTTCCTTGGTGTCTGCCTCTGAGTTAGAATAGTACGTTTCAATTTTCACAACATCTGATGCAGAAAAAGGAAAAACAATATATTCTTTCTTTCCACAACCAGAAATTCCAAATATAATTGCCATTGCGAGAAAAAATGTAAAGACTTTCTTCATACTTAACTTCCTTTTTTAATTTAATACAAACTGTGTACTTGAACCGACTAAACCACCGTCTAATGTGACGTGACTGTAACCAGACCATCCGTAATGGACAATTAGTTTAGTAACAAGCCCGCTTGTTGATGTTCCATAAGCGGTAACTGCATGAAATACTTTTCCACGACTTTGAACTTGCCCAGGAGAATCAGGAAAATATCCGAATACAATTACTGGACGGTTTCGACCAACTTCTGCAAAAATATCGAAATTTGTTACATAGTATGTTGAAGTTGCCGCAACTCCATACTCATTGCAATAGTCGATTAAGACATCTCGAATAGTTAATCCCCAAGAGGAATTCGATTTTCCATAAGAGAGTAACTTGTCTTGCAAAGTGTTTCCAGTAGTTTTTAAATTACCATTAGAATCAAGGAATGAACTGTCAATGACATTTCCCTTAACTTTATGCCAGTAATTCAAAATCAAACACGCTGCTGTATATCCACAGGTGTTATTCTCGTTTGCAGGATAAATTGCATTTTTGATATATTTGTAGTTTGGAATATACTTATTTGTTGCACGTGCTGAAAAATGAGATTGCAGTCTATTAACACTTGCCCTCGAATTTAGATTCGTTTGCATAAGGGCTAATACTTCTGTATCTTTCTGTGTACGAGAGTTTTGTAATGCCGTATCAAATGCAGATTGTAAAGAACGGCATTCAGCAAAAGACATATCGTATTCGTTATGAATTACTGTGTGAACAAATTTATCACCCGACAGTTGATAATAGTTAAGGGGTCCAAAGTAGTATAAGTTTTCTGAAAGTCCCAAATATGGAGAAGGCGAATCTAATGCTTCTTCCAAATACTTGCCTGATTGTGGGTCGAAAATCATATATCCTGTATCACCCACTTCGACAAGTTCAAAATGATTATCACTTAGATCCGACAGAATCTTTGTTGTCAGAGTAACATTTTGACCTGTTTCTGCAGCAATCTTAGCGTTATGAATGATTTGATGCTGATTCGCACTGACCAACCAATTATCTGCATTAGTCTCAGTTTCCATAGCAAAAGCGGTGGCACTTGTCGAAAGCAATAATAAAGAAGCAAGCAAAACACTTAATATCTTTTTCATTATAAGTCTCCTTTCACTTAATTATCTGAAAACATCCTGCTTTGTCTTTCCTAAATATGCGCATAGCAATATTTCATGTATAAACTATGCGCCTATCCTGCTGATTTTAAGTCGCAGCCTCCATAGTGGGCAGGAGAAATAAGCAGCCCCGCGCATAATCCTATGCAGAGTAGTAACCTGTGTCATCGCTTATTTCACCTCCTGTCGTGTCCTTTTACTCATATAACGGTCAAGATCAAAAAAAGGGACAAACTTTTTTGAAATTATTTTTGATTATTTTTGATTCATACCTTGTTAATGGGTTGCCACTTTCCTGCGCAACATTCTTGTGGTATAATTTGAAACAAGCAGACGCTGTAACGAATACCCATAATGTGCAAGAATAAATTTACTTGCTCACTTAGAATGGATGGCTGCAGGGCTATCCATGAGGAAACTTATATGATGATACTCCTATTTAGTGTTTTGAATGATGAACAACGTGCGCTGGTAGAGCGGATATTCCATGAGCATCATATCCACTTCCAGCGCATTTCGTTTAATATTGTGAAGTCAGAGGAAACCGCAGAAGATGTCGTTTCCACTGCATTTATAAAAATCATGGACAACATCGAAAAAATTTCTGATTTACCCGGTCCCCAAATGACCGCTTTCTGCGTTACCATAGTGAAAAACGCTTCTATTGACGTGTTGCGTCAATTACAACAGAGTGTTCACATTGATTACTGGGACAATATTTCGGACGAGGACACGGACGATATTGAAGATAAATGTATTCACAATGCCGATGTATATAGGCTGACTGAGGTAATAGATCAGCTTAATCCCGATGATCGGCATTTTATCTATCTTCGCTATACGCTGGAAATGGGATATAGAGAGATTGGTGAATTGCTGAACATTTCGGAGGATGCCGCAAAAAAACGTGGGCAGCGGCTCATTAAGAAGCTTCAAAAACTGTATGAGGAAAGGTGACGATATGGATATGAATTGGCAGGCCATGCTGCATGAAGCAGCAAATGCCAGCTTTGAAAAGGATATAGAAGTTCGCTCTGCCGCCGATAATGACGCCTACTCCTGTGTAGATTTACCGAAAGCAAAGATCCGAGAATTAAGCGAAAAGATTCTGCACTTGCCGCATCAGGGAATTGTTCTATTATTTAGTAGATACTGCTTCCGGCTATCTCCCCAAGAAACTGAAAAGTTTTTCCAAATGAAAAATGCAAAGGGTCGCTTCCGCTTTTACCGTGAACTACTTTCTACAAGCATGGGGCTTAGCTCGGAGCAAGTGATTTCGGATGCTTCGCTCAATCACGCCTGTAAAATTGCCATGAAAGACTATTTGCGCACAGAGCTAAAAGAAGATTCTGCTGCAAATAGTGCGGGAAAGAGCCAAACGCATATTGTGTTCAGACGGTTCGGCAAAGCTGTTGCAGTCGCAGCAATTACCATAACTCTGTTGTTCTCAACGGCTATGGTGGCTAATGCACAGTTCAGGGAAAAAGTGATTGCGTGGGTAGTCGAGACATTTGAAAAATACAGTATCTTTGAACTGCAAAGTGACGGGGAAAACACGCAGCCTGATTTGCAGAGCTATAAGCCTGCCTATCTTCCTGACGGGGCGGAATTACAGAACACGGTTGAACTGCCGGAATTTATTATTTATAAGTACAAAATCGGTAACTCTGACTACTTTAACATTCAACTAAGTCAGTCGGACACACGTACATATGTTGATGCAGAGAGCGCAGACATTGAAACCTTAGATATGAACGGAGTGACAGGGTATTTCTTCAAAAAAGATGGGCTGAATTATGTGTGCTTTGAACGTGATGGAGCTTTCTTTTCTGTCTATGGGTCGCTTGATGTGGACGAACTGATAAAAATCGCCGCTGACATTACAAGAAATAATTGAAAAGGACGTGTCCCTTTTTTCCTCCTCGTGCGTTATATGGGTGATACCAATAATGCACAAGGAGGATTTTATTTATGAGGAAGAACGGAATTGCTGCATTGGCATTAGCCGCGGGTCTTTTGGTGACCGTTCATGCAGTACCCGCATCTGCGGCAGAAAATGCACCAGAGGTTCTATCGCAAACAGAGGTGATACAAATCATTACCCCTCGATGGGAAAGTACAAACACAGTTGTTCCGCTTATATCAATTTCGGGTAAAAAAATTTCTGTGTCAGTATCAATCGAACCAAAGAAATCAACAATAGCAACTACTGGAACATTGTACCTCGAAAAGAAAAGTAACAATGGATGGACGCCTGTTACGTCATGGCCGATCAGTGAAACTGGGTCAGTTAGCATTACGAAAAACTATACTGGCACAACGGGCGTTACCTACCGCACCAGAGTAGTTGTCACGACCGGGGTAGATAAAATCGACGCAACTTCTACCGAACGTACTGTATAAAAAAGCAGAAAAAAGATTGTTCCTTTTTCTGTGTCCATCCGTTATATAAGTAAATCCACAAAAACAGGAGGTGAAATAAGCGATGGCAACAGTAAATATTTTATGTGAGCATTTGCACGGGTCTACTTATTTCTCCTGCCAACTATGGAGGCTGCGACTTAAAATCAGCAGGATAGGCGCACAGCCTGCAAAGCAATGATTAGGCTGTGCGTTTCACCAAAAAGCAATTTTGAACCTTATATTATATAGTCTACGGGTATATTTACACAGAATGGAGGTTTATGTATGAAAAAAGTTTTTACTTCGATTATGGCTGCAATTATGCTTCTTACTATGTTAAGCTCTACGGCTTTTGCCGCTACATCAGACACTGTTACAAATATGAATGTGTTTGACATTCTTGAACAAACATCTTCATATACAACATCGCAAGCTGCAAATGGCTCAGTCGTTTATACGATTACTGATCCCGATGCCATCCGCAAACTATCTGATGAAAAAGATTTACCAGATATGATTGAACTCACTTATATACCTGCTGACGAAGCTGTGGCTATTTCTAAAGACAGTGAAGTTTCTCCACAGTTGTTTGAATCATATGAAATCAGGAATAAGAAAGATCATGGGGATGGATGGTATAACTCTACGGCTCATCAGGTGTATGAATTTTATATTGATGGGCCAGACACATTCCAGCTTGATGAAACAAAAACATATAAGGCGAGTGTGAACTGTAGCATTAAGGGAGCTATTGATGTCATTAGTGCAGGCGTTGGCTTTGAAATCGGAGAGGAGCATCAATTACATTTTCAGAGCACTACCCCAGTTGCTGCGGGAAAACGGCTTCATGTTGAAGTATTTAGAACCCATCACAAGGTGACATTTGATTTATATGAGAAGCCTGCGGGTGGGAATTGGAAATATGTTAATAACTATGAGGCATTAAAGCCTAATGGTACATTTATCAAGAAGGAGTTTTGGAACAGATGATTAAAGGCACTGACGAACAAAAGATCCTATGCGGCTTTAAGACTATCATATTAGGCTGCTGTTTTTTGGTCTTTGAGTTTCTCTTTCTCCCAGTGTATTCGTACATAGAGGTCTTGCGTACTGGCGGGGATGGTACTTTCAGGAACTGCCTTGAATATGCGCGGATTCAGCCAATGCCGATTGTGTTTTTTATCACAGGTTTAATCATTCTATTGGGAATAGCATTGCTCATTGGCGGGGTGCGTCAAAAGAAATCTACTGGGAACTGATTGTGCAAACGCATTAAGAAAGCGCCCGTATCAGCAGTAATGCCGATACGGGCGCTTTTTCAAAATGCCACGTTTTTAAGTTTGTTTTTCATAATAGTCTTTGGAAATATATACCTTTTTTGATTCTCGCACCGCATAATCACATACAGCAAGGTATTAAGGATGCTCTGGTCGCCCGTGCCATTTCAATTTTCACCAAGCAGATTTAATCAGTATTCTCCATGTCTGCACTGAGAGCTTCGCTGATAATCTCGGCAATTTTGGTATCATTTTTTACCTTGCGATTCTGTGCATCAATAAAGCTATCCAGTTCTTTTAGTATATCGTCATATTCGTATTCGACATTATCACTTAGACCATCCGCAGCTCCACCATCTTCATCAAAATTCAAATAGCCAACAGTCAGTTTTATATATCCGCTGGTCGTATTTTCATCCCCGTTAGAAAAACAAATATCAATAACTTCTTCGCTGCCCTTGTCAGGACTTATCTGATTATCACCTATGAACAATGATGCTTTACCGCCGTCTACGCCTTTAATTACAATCGTTTCCCCGAAAGATATTACATCTGGCAGCGTGTCTATATCCGCAATCTCAGATGCTCTTTCATACTGAGCATTTGCCCATGCTTGGATTTCTTCAATCTCGGAATCTGTGATGTTTTCTATATTGGCAATGTGCGGTATATCTGATATTTCCAACAATCTTTCGTATATCAGTTTAATGATCTCTTTGGGATTGGCAGTATTAAGTTCGGTCAACAAGTCATCAAAACTAATACAGCAGTCATCATACTTTCGGTATAAGCCATTTATTTCCTCAAACCTTGCGGTTATATCAGCGTAAAAATGTGAATCAGGTAAATTATCCTCTAAGTATGATTCATAGCTTCCGAGCGCCTGGAATCCAAGTGCTTCTCTGTCCATATCCCGAATTTCTTCTTCATCATCTTCGGCGGGGTGTTCTTCAACCTCATATCTGTTGCATCTTGAATCGCCACCCAAAATAACTGTAAACGGAAACACTTTGAACGTCTTTTCTGCTCGGTCAATCTCGATTCTGCACCCAAACCGTGCTTTATGTTCCTCGCGCATTTTTATTGTATCAACAAATACATATTCTTTTTCTTCGGGATCCCAAGGGGCATTGGCATAATCCTCATAATAGCAATCAGCGGAAATATCTGCTTTACATGAGAGCGTGACAATAGAAATATTGTCGGAAATTTCATCTACGGAGTGGACAGAAAATGTCACATCTGAAATACCATGCAGATAAAATTCATTGTAATCGTACCCGGATTCTATCCCGTCTTTGTCGTATGAAAGGCCATGAACATCTATATTTTCGTTGTCTTTGATATACTCGCTCACAGCAGCGCTTATGCGTAATTGTAGTTCCTTGATAACAGCCATTGTTTCATCATAAGCCGCATCTTCTTTACTTATTGCGTTATATAACTCGCCTAAGGAGTTGAAGAAAAGGTGATTTTCACTTTCTCTGCAAGCCCTTATAAAACCTTTATCGTTACTAACAATTACAACTTCTTCCGTTTCACCAAATCGCTTTCTGATCTGTTGAGCAATAAATGCGTCTGGAAACTCACTTTTTTTCTTTTCACCGTTTTCAAAAGGTGGCTTAGTCTCAAAATAATCACCGAGTATCAAACCTACATCTATTAAATCTGCGCCAAGAATCTCGGCATTGATCGTTCGGAGAAAATCATCGAACATTTCCTCACCTTTTGATATGAGTTCATCTTTGTTTGTTATGATTCTCAATATCTCGCCCAGTCCAATAGTGTTTATGAGATGTTCAGTAGACCCCTCCAAAGCGGTAGCTCTTGCTTTTCGCATAATCCCACATATTTTTTTGACCTGATCTGCAATATGTTTTTTTGATTCCCGTACAACAATATCACTTAAAACAACCTTGATTTTCCCATTTTTAACATAGTTTTCGAGTGTTTTAAGGGAACTGGTATCACACAGGTCGAATTTTGCTGCGTCAAATATGTTTGTATCAATCGTTACTGCCAAAGGATATTTGAACATATACAATCATTCCTTTCAATCTCATTTGTCACGCTTTCAAACTCGTTTTTCATAACTGGCAAGGGAAACATATGACCTTTGCGTTTCCCGCGCTGCAAAGCCGCTTCCAGCAAGGCATACAGGCACTCTAAGCCGTGACCTTGCACTTGCTTTCAGTTATCCCGTGCGCGTAGGTGCAGCGCACCGACCACGAGAAACACCAGACCGAAAATCACCCAGCCCCAAATGGGATCATGCTCCGAAATGAAGTAGGCCAGCAGCCCAAATACCGCTGCATAGATCAGCGTGAGCAACCCGCCGACGAGCCAGAAGCCAATGCTGGTATTTTGCAGCCACAACAGCAGCAGAAATGTTGCAATGCCGATCACAAGGCACAGCGCCGGATGAATTGCGGTGAACTGATTGCAGCACACTCCGGCGGCAATGCCGAGAGCAATGCTGTCAAAGAGAATGATATGCCCGAAGAATAGTCCGATCACCGAGCAGACAAGCCCAATGAAAAGCCCAATCGCCATAATCGCGCCCTGCGCTGCCAGCCAACCCATAAAGAAGCCTCCTTTCGTTTACACCATGATTGCGTCCATAATCGTCTGAATGGTATTACAGGTATCATCAAAGGAAATGTCCTTTGCGTACTCATACTCGCGACTGTATTTATCCCACAGCCTACGGAGCGTATCGCTTTCGCGGATTTCTTTCATAATCTCCGGGTAGTCTGTCAGGATCAAGCCGCTGCCGCGTTTCTGCGTCGTTCGTTCCAGCGCCCGGCGCAGCGTCGCTTTGTCACATTCCGCGCCGCGTAGCGCGTACAGGATATGTACGTCGTAATAATCTCTTGGACGGGTATTCGCAATATTGCGAGACAGCACGGTTTCCAGCTTTTCCGCCAGCACCGTTTCAAGGTTATAGGCAAGAATACTGATTGTGCGGTCATCGAACAGCAGGGAGAATGTGTATTCTACCTCACGGGGCGTTATCATGTCGCCCGTGGTGACATCCACCGTCAGCGGTACGCTGATCGGCGGATAGTTCGCTTTCAGCGCGACCCGGATGCCGGGGTAATCGTCGGTTTCCCGAATGTCAGAGATGCCGACGACCTCAAACTGCACGTCGTCAGCAATCTGGACAGCGCAAATCTCCGTAAAGATTTTGCGGATTGCTTCATGCGTCAGGGTGAAGCCTTTGATTGTTGTGTCCAGATCCATTGTTGCCCGTGTGTCCAGCCCCACAATGGCGGAAATCAGAAATCCACCTTTGAGAATGAAATTGTTCTTATAGGGCGAGAGCGAAATCCGTTCCAGCAGCCGTTCGAGCATATAGTTCTGCATGACAAGCTGTGCCGAGATATGCTTCTCTGCCGCTTTGTTTTTGATAAAGGCTTTCAGTTGCATCGGATTTTTTGTAATCATAGCAAAACCTCCATGTATCGCAGCACCTTGGGCTTCACACGAAGCTGGTCTGCGTACTGCATCAGTTTGTGAATATTCTTGTCCTTGGACGCTGCATAGCGTTTCATGGCTTCTCCGACGATCTGAACATCGCTGCCGCTGCCGCGCAGGATGTCACACAGCGTCCGTTCCAAATCGTAAACACGAATCGGATTGCCGGAGGGGGATTCAATTTCAATTCTGCCGAACTCGTAGTTCTCCGGCACAACGCGCTTGATGATTAAGTTCTCCTGCTTCAAGGACGGGGCATTGTAGCCCTTGGGAAAGGTCATCGTATATTTCGCCGGGGTACGGTCTGAATAGCCCAGCAGATACAGGGCGGTATCGTGCGAGTAAATCCCGCGCCCATACTTGCGCTGCAAGAGGTAGAAATCGTCCTCCCATGCGCTGCTCCGCACATACAGGCCGCGCCCAAAACGGTACATCTCACCGCTCTTGACAAACTCCTGTAAAACGCTGCGATGCAGTCCAGCTTCCGTCACCTGCGCTGCGGTGATCGAGCCGTCCTCAGACGCTTCCAGCAGTTCTTCGATTTTCTCCTTGGCGTTCATGCTTCTCACCTCGCTTTGACAATCACACATTATATTATAGAGAAATAATGTGCGGTTGTCAACCGCGAAACGACGAACACACATTAAATTACTTGAAAATAATGTGTGAACGTCAGAGAAGCTACAAGGCCTTGTCCTGTTCCTGCCCACGATTGGGGGACAGGATGCTGTCGATGTTCTGCTTGACGGCATCGTATTCCCGCATACGTTTTTTCAGGCTTCCGTACTCAGCGTACAGCTGATCCTTTTCTTCGGACAGTCTGGAATATTCCTCGCGCAGCTTGGCAAGGTCGGGGAGTTTGTCACCGACGCCCGCCGCTTTCAGCGCCCGCGCCGACGCTTCAAAGAGAATGATTTCGCGCTCACGTCCGCGCAGATACTTTTCCTTGTCACGGGATTTTTTGTATTCGCTATACAGCGGCTTTAGCTCCTTGTAGGTGGAGGTATGCTTTATCAGCAGCGCCAGATCAGACAGGCGGCGTTCCGCTGCTTTCAGCGCAGCGGCCGTTTGCTCGTTGCTGTCCTGAAGCTCCGTGATCTTCTGCTCCAAATCGGTATAGTGGGAAATGCCATGCTGGTCGAGGAATACCATTGTGCGGGCGGCGCGTTTCAGGTTTTCAATTTTTGCCCAGCGTTCATAGCCTGCGGATTGCTGCGCCTTGATGCAATTTTCAATATCAATCAGCAGCGACACGCCGCTGCGCTCCGGCTTCGGCGTTTTCAGAATGACCTTGCCCTTGATGCGTTCGGCTATGGCTTCCTCGGTGTAGGCTTCACCCAACGTCTTTGCACGGGTAAATCGCTCCTGACCGGGAGCGCGGAATGAGATGTACTTTCCACGCTTGATTTCATACCCCTCGGCTTCCAGCCGACGCAGGAGGTCGTCAAGGTCTTTGGAAATGGGAATGAGCCTGTCGATGGCGATTTTCAGCTTTTGCTTATAGCTTGTTCCTTTTCGCTGCGCATCCCATTCGGCGTACTGCTTGCCGCGCTCCGCGCCGGGCGTAACAACGGACAGCCCATTTTCCCGGCACAGCCTGTCGCTGACGCGGCGGATCTGCGCGTAGCTTTTGCGGTTGGAAATGTACTTCTTATGTTCCGCAAAATCCACAGCACAGAAAATGATATGGTTATGGCAATGCTCCTTGTTGATGTGGGTAGCAATGACATACTCATACTTGCCGCCGAGGATTTCATCGGCAAGCTGCCGCCCGATCTCGTGGGCTTGCGCATAGCTGACCTCGCCCGGCTCAAAGGCCTGTATCAGATGGTGGGCGAGATTGTTGCCTTTCTGCATGGCAAGTAGCCGTGTTTTCTCAAACTCAAGGTCTGCGGTTTCCACGGCGCAGCCGAACGAGGACACCAGCAGCTTATCGTCGGTCTTTGCCGGATCAACGATATAGTCAATAGCTTTTTTCAAGGTGCTTTTGATAGGATGGATCTTTGTAATTGCCATATTTCCGCCATCGCCCCCTTGATGTCCTCAATATCCTGCGCATAGAGCGTTCCCGTAGCGTTCACGCGCTTTGCAATCTGATTGATGTTTGTGCCGATCTTTTGCAGCTCGGCGGTCATTGCTTTCACGTCGCTGTAATCCAGCCGGATCACATAGCCGTCTATGAGCATTTTCCGCGCATAAACGGAAAAACAGCCCGTTCCCATCTGCTGCATTTTACGCTCGATCATTGCCCGTTCCTCGGCAGTCACAGGAACGCGCAGCACGATATTCCGCGTTCGGTTTGCCATTTGTTCACCGTCCTTTCCGCTCCGAATAAGGGTTTGGGATTATCCCAACAAGCAAAGCACAAACAGGTGCTTTTTCGGGAGTGTGGCTACACTCCCTATGCTTGCTACGGTATCTCCCTCACTACTACAACGGCGGCACAGCCGCAATTTGGCAAACCGCAGGCAAACTTTTTCAAAAGAAAAACGCCATGAACCACCTGTTCATAGCGTTCCTTATACCGTATTCAATTTTCTCCCTCGTTGTCCGTCCTTGCGTCCAGCAACGCTTGCGCGGTTGCTGTGAGGATTTTGATTTCAGCGTCCGTCAGCTCATCCAACAGCGTTTCAAACTGCATCCGCTCCGTGGACTTGCCCTCCATAGTTTCACCATGAAGAATCTGATCCACAGAGATATGATAGCGGGACATCAGTTCTAAGAATACCTGTACGCTGGGATGCTGCCCCTTATTTTCGATGTTGGCAAGATAGCGCGGCGAAATAAACAGCGCGTCGGCTGCCTTGTTCCGGGATTCTTTCTGCTTTGTGCGCCCAGCTTTGATTGCTGCGCCATACGGCTTGAAGTCGATTTTCGCAGTAGGGCGCTTTTCTTTCTTGGCTCTTTTAGTCATATTCAATCACCCTATTATATTCTACTGTTCACCTTTTCTTTCGGATATGCTTATACAGTTCCTCTAAATAGCTAAAATAATTCATATGTATTTATTGAAGTTATGGTGAGGAACTACTATAATAATCTCAATACCAATCAAACCGCAGAAGTACCCTGATGTTTTTTGACAACACATTCTGGATGGTTTAATAAACTGTTTTTCAAACAGAATTGGCGGAATTGCGGGAACTCTATCTACATTCGACCTCAAAATAAAGAACTCGCTTGCCATTCGGTTGCGAAATGCCTGCGTTAGAGCGATAATGCTCTTAGCAATCACAGGAGGTTAAAGCCAATGTTCAATATTGATAAGAAGAAATTCGGCGCATTTGTCGCCGCACTTCGCAAAGAAAAAGGAATCACTCAAAAAGAGTTGTCAGAACAACTCTGTATATCCGATAAGGCTGTAAGCAAATGGGAAACGGGAGTTAGTCTGCCCGATACCGTTCTATTGATCCCGTTGGCAAATCTGTTGGACGTTTCCGTTACGGAACTTTTAATGTGCGAGAGATTGCCGAACGATGATGTACTAAAACCTGATAAAGTTGAGGATATTGTTAAGACGGCAATCACTTATGCGGACGAAGCACCTGAAAGAGCATATCATGTTAAAAGCAAGTGGATTGTCATTTACGGAATCTCACTTCTGTTATGCGGCATCAGCACGTTTCTGAACTATACAACAGCAAAGCCCTGTATGGATGCCTTGGTAACGCTTGTACTCATGTGTGCAGTATTTGGTGCGTATTTTTGCTGCTTTGTGCGGACAAAACTTTCAAGGCTATATGACGAAAACAACGTGAACATTTTCTATGATGGCCCATTTCGTATGAATGTTCCGGGGGTAAACTTCAATAACCGCAACTGGCCGCATATTGTGCAAGCGCTTCGTTTGTCTTTGTGCCTGAATATGATCCTGCTTCCAGTTCTCAATCTTCTAATAAGCAGTATGGCGGTAGCTGTATGGGAAAATATCGGGAAGTATGTTTTCTTGGCAATCATGTTATGCAGCGTATTTCTTCCAATATATGTTGTTGGAAAAAAGTATGAATAGACTTGATTTGAATTGAGATATGAAAAGGTAACTGCCGGACGACGGCAAAAGAAAAAAAGCCGTCGTACAGCAGCCATTTGACACGCCCATTTGAAACGGCGGCTTTGATTTTCAAGGCCCCGGTTCTCGAGAGATAG
>OBVY01000871.1_pt1 | contig 23844 bp, 18 predicted proteins | sample 1538051 | NCBI WGS metagenome assembly OBVY01 (sample SAMEA2580017, study PRJEB22360) | human gut metagenome | biome: human gut; feature: human-associated habitat; material: faeces | place: Denmark | collected 2008/2010 | reverse complement strand
TAAACGGAGTCAATGCCAGCGGCATGCAGCCATCGGCAGTTCTTTTCCTGCCGCTGTATAGCCTGCTTTCTGCAAGAGTGGCATTCCTTACGCAGTATATAGCATGTTTCCTGGTGGCATTTTTAGGGATGTACCTACTGGTAAAAGAAATCACGGACAGCAGTATTCTCGCGGTGATCGCAGGAAGCTGTTTCTGCGTACTGCCGTTATATCCGGTCTATGGTCTGTCGGAGTTCGGTATTCCACTGATCCTATACGGAGCCCTGTGCCTGTGGAAACAAAAAAAGGTGATCCCGGGGTTACTGATCACGATCGTATTCGGACTGACCAGTCATCTGGTATATACCGGATATGTGGTGCTGGGCTTCTGGGGGATCGCACTTGTTTATGCACTTATAAAAAAGAGAAAGAATCAGTGGTTTCCGATGGGATTTGCGGCGCTTTTAGCCACCTATGTATTGGTGAACCGGACTTTGATCTGTGAGATTTTGTTCGGAACCGGCAGCTATGTCAGCCACCGCGAGGAAATGGTATCTTCCGCGATGTCGTTTTGGGAAACTTTTCTGAGTGTATTTCAAAACAGCGCGCAGCATGCCCCGTCCCTGCATAAATATCTGATTCTTCCGATCATCCTGTTTTTGATTCTGGGTGCTTTTTGCAAAAAGGATGTGACGGATAAAAAGATTTATAGGATAGCGGTGGCGAACTTTTTGCTGCTGATCGTGATCGCGCTGTTTTATGCTTTTTGCCACTCTTCAGTGATCGTGAATCTGAAAAACAGCATGACAGGATTTTTACATTATTTCCAGATCGAACGGTTTTACTGGTTGTATCCGGCGCTCTGGTATCTGGAATTTGCACTGTCTGCCGCTGTATTGTGGCGGACGCCGGTTCCGGGCACCGGGCGGCGTATGTTGGTTGGAAAACTGGCAGCGATCTGCATCTGTCTGCTCCCGACATTGCAGTTGTTAAAGGTAAATTCCGGCATGTATCTGAATGTGAACCAGATCAACAACGGTTCCGGGATCACCGGTTATATCTCCTGGGAGAGCTGGTTTGCAGAGGATCTGATGCAGGAAATAGACGATGCTATCGGCCGGGACAAGAGTACTTACCGTGTGGCACATTTGGGGATCAGTCCGGCTCCGTCCCTGATGCATGGTTTTTATACGGTGGATGGATATTCCAATAATTATTCTCTGGAATATAAGCACCGCTTTCGAGAAGTTATTGCGGCAGAGCTGGAGAAAAATGAGGAAGTACGGGTATACTTTGACCTGTGGGGAAACCGGTGTTATCTATTCAACAATATTACCGGTAATTATATGCAACTGAAAAAGGGCAATACCCTGGTGTATGAAGGACTGGAGTTCGATATGGATGCATTACGGGAACTGGGATGTGAGTATCTGTTCTCCGGTGCTGAGATCGGGGATGCCGAGCGCCTGGGTCTGGAGCTCGTGGGTTATTATGAAACGGACGACTCTTATTGGGGAATCTGGGTGTATTGCATAATAAAGGAAGCGAAATGAAAGAAAAAACATTTATGAAAAAGTATGGAATGCTGCTGATGATCTTAGGAGTGGCAGCAGTGACAAGATTGGCAGGCTTAGGAAAAATACCGGAGGGTATCCTTCCGGATGAGGCATGTGCTGCGTATAATGCATGGGCACTTATGACAGAAGGAATGGATAACAGAGGGTATGGCTTTCCGGTGTATTTTATTGCGTGGGGAAGCGGAATGAATACGTTGTATTCTTATCTGTCTATTCCGTTCCTGTGGCTGTTTGGCGCTACGACTATGGTATATCGTATTCCGCAGGCGCTCTTTGGTATTTTGGGAGTGCTGGCAGCATATGTGCTGGGAAGAGAACTGCTGGATGAAAAATTCGGACTTCTGTTTTCTTTTCTGCTGGCGATCAATCCCTGGAATATCATGATCAACCGGTTCGCACTGGAGTCAAACCTGGCACCTGCGATGTTTCTGATCTCACTTACCCTGCTTGTACTGGGGATCAGGAAAAACTCCGGGTATCTTCCGGCTGCGGCTGCATTTTTTGGATTGACGCTCTACAGTTATGCTCAAAGCTGGATCGTGGTGCCGTTGTTTCTGCTGCTATTTCTGCTGTTTTATCGGAAAAGCATTCCTTATGGAAAACATCTGTGGTTTTCAATTCTGGTATTAGCTGTCATAGCAAGTCCGTTATTGTATTTTGTAGGTGTGAATCTGAATTTTTTGCCGGAGATTAAAACCCGATTTTTCTCTATCCCCAGATTACTTGCGTTCCGGGGAGAAGAGATCAACATTGCCCATATGATAGACAGTGCAAAAATAGTGTGTAAGATGCTGTTTAGACAATATGATGGAGTCGCTCACACAGCCTGTGGTAAGACAGGGGCATATTACTTTTTCACAGCACCGTTCTGGATGCTTGGGATCGGCCTGCAGCTGAACGGCATAGTTCGCAGCCGGAAGCTTGAGAAAAAGCCTTTGGAGTATGTTATGCTGTTCTGGCTGGTCAGTGCAGCGGTTATGTGTGTGCTGAATGAAATAGTTACGGTAATACATACCAATCTCATTCATATTCCCATAATTTTTTATGGGGCATATGGCATTTACAAGGTATGCAGCTATTTAAAAAGCAAAGTATTTTTCGGTATATGTATAGGAATGTTGTTGTTTTCCTTTGGAATATTTGCGGTCTGGTATGTGAAAGACAGTGAGGAATATGCCTCCTATTTTGTCGGAAAAGAGGCAGAAGAAGCAATTGAAATGGCAAGATCGGTAAGTGAGAATGGAGAATTTACAATCGTAGAACCGGGCACGATTAATTTTGCGACCATTCTCTGGGAGAAAAAAATACCTGTCACAGACTATCTGAATTCCGTAGTATATACAGGGGTTCCCGGATGGGAAAATCCGGAGAGCTTTACCGGTTACCGGTATGTGCAGACCCTGGATGAGGCTGTGGAAGATGGCGTGTATCTGATCCCCATACAATATGAAGAGGAAATGATGCATAGAAATTATCAGATCATTACAGTGAATACCGATTACTCACTGGCGATCCGGTAAACGCAAAATAATGACACTCAGGGCAATACCAAGGAGCAACAGCCAGGAGATACCGACAATGCCCTTATAAAAAGAATAAGATTGAATATAGTACATCTGGCATAAAAGACGGCTGTTTTGTTCTTTTCCGTCCAGACGATAATCGGACACGCTATCCAGATAATAGTGTGCATTATCTGTGCATAACATACGGAATGTCGAGGAAGGGTCGTCGGACAGATTCTCGACGCGGACAGTAAAGGTGCTTCCTGCGCAGTGTGTCTGATCGAGACAGAAGTTTACATAACGGTCCGCCGGCAGAGAGGTCAGGCTCAGGACCTGTTCCATGATGACGGCATCATCCCGGAAAACGGAGACTTTGACCTGGGTGTCCTGCCATACATCATCCGTATAGGAAAAAGCAAGATCGATACTTTCGAGGGTGGATCTATCCCAGGCAATATCCTCTTCCATCGTAGCACCGGGTAAAATTTCCAAAGTTGTGTCCGGGTAAGATACGGTGAGGGAATCAATGGCGATCACGGGAGAGATTTCTTTTTTCAGAACGATGACGATACCGCACACGAGGATCAGCCAGATAGCAGCGAGGAGTATTTTTTTATAGAATGGATGAGTTATCAAAAAGTTTTTCATGGGAATCTCCTAAGTAAGTTTGTTTTATTATAGCATATAAATCTTAAATTTTGTTAAGAAAATACAGGTTTCTGTTTCGATGCTTGAAAAATATGATAGAATAGAAAAATAAAATACCTTGAATTGGAAAATAGGATGAAAGACAGAATTTATATATGTCACACTTACTATCATGCATATGTGACGTTTTTGAAAGAGTTAAAAATACGGGCAGAGGCAGATCCTGCGAGGAAGGCGGGAACTGCTACTTTAGTGCTGTCCAAAATGTCCAACAATTTTGAAAATCTGAAGGCCCGGGTGGAGAGCACGGGCCTGTTTGAGGAAGTCCTGGAGTTCGATGAGAAGAGAGAGGACTATTTCCCGGAGCTGGCAAAATACCGCCTGGATACCGGGAATTTCCTGGGGAATCTGAAGAACCGTATCCGGTTTACGCGGGAATATGCCAGACTGGAGGCACCTTACGTACCGGTGAACCTGAAGGAATACAAGGATATTTATGTCTATTGCGATTCCGACCCCATCGGGTATTATCTGAATCAGAATCATATCCGTTATCATGCAGTGGAGGACGGTCTGAACTGTCTGAAGAATTTCGATGCCGCCCGGTATGACAACAGAGGCCATTTTAAGCTCAAGGCCTTTTTATCCAGGTATCTGAATCTGATCTTTGTACAGAACGGTTACGGCAAATACTGCATGGATATGGAGGTAAATGATATCTCGGCAATTCATTATCCCTGTCCAAGATACATTGAACAGCCGAGGAAAGAGCTGGTGGACCGCCTGACGGAGGCGGACAAGCAGCTGATCCTTCAGGCGTTTGTGAAAAATAAGGAAGAGCTGGAGCACCAGATTGCTGAAAGCAACAAGGTAGGGGATAAAATACTGATCCTTACGGATCCTCTGTGTACTTTGGATGTCAGAGAGAAGATATTCCGGGACGTTATCAAAATGTACGAAAAAGAGGGAAGTATTTTTATTAAACCGCATCCCAGAGATGAACTGGATTACCGGAAATTGTTCCCGGAGTATCCGCAGTTCGATGCTACCGTGCCTATGGAAATGTTGAATTTTTTCCCGGGACTGAGGTTTAAAAAAGTAGTGGGAGTGCTGACGGAAGTGAAGGGGCTGCCCTTCGCAGAGGAAGCGGTGCGTCTGGGACCGGATTTCATGGATGCCTATGAAGATCCCCTGATCCACAGACAGAATGAACAGATCTGAGAAATGAAGAACCGGAGAACTGGAGAACTCTATGTTACAGATAATTAAGAAAATGAATGTCCTGCTGGACAAAAAACAGAAGAGAACCATGGTGGGGCTGATCATCCTCATGGTGATCAGCGCATTTTTACAGACCGCCGGTGTGGGTATGCTGGTGGAGGTCATGCAGATCGTCATTGATCCGGAGGCAGTACAGCACAGCCGGGTGGCGGAAGCCTGCTATGAGATCCTGGGAGTGCAGAGCTACCGGACCTTCTCGATTATTGTCATGGTACTGCTGATCCTGGTATTCGTAGTGAAGAATCTGTTTACTTATGTACAGCAGAAGCTGACATTGTCATTTGTCTATACGAACCAGTTTTACACTTCCGAACGCATGATGCGCAACTATCTGCGCCGTGGCTATGAATTTTACCTGAATGCGGATACCGCGGTGGTGCAGCGAAGCATCACTTCGGATGTTAATAATATGTATGCCCTGATCCTGGCACTTTTACAGCTGCTGTCCGATACGGTGGTATCGTTGTTCGTTATCAGTTACTGCTTTATCTCCAGCGGAACCATGACGATTCTGATGGCAGTGGTATTGCTTTCTCTCATGTGGCTGATCAAGAGAGTGCTGAAGCCTGTCATGTATAAGGCGGGTAAGGACAATCAGGACTATTACAGCGGTCTGTTCAAATGGATCTCCCAGACGGTACAGGGGATCAAGGAAGTGAAGATCTCCGGCAAGGAGCAGTATTTCGTATCCGAGTATCGCAAGTGCGGTAAGGGATATGTGGATGCCGTACAGCGTTACAGCCTGTATAATCAGGTGCCGAAGCTGCTGATCGAGACTGCCTGTGTGGCTACTATGGTGGGCTACATGATCTTCCTGGTGGCGACCGGAGTATCCACGGAAAATATGCTGACGGTGTTCGGAACCCTGGCAGCAGCGGCACTGGTGCTATTGCCCTGTGTCAACCGTATCAACAATCAGATCAACTCCATTGCCTATTTTGAACCCTTCTTCATGGGAGTCAGCGATAATCTGCAGGATGAGATCAACGGACAGAATATTGACATGTCCTTTGCTACCGATGAAGAGGAGAAGCTGGATGTAAAGAACAGCATTGAGATGAAGGATATTACGTATGCGTATCCCAACACAGAGCGTCTGATCTTCGATCACGCGGATCTGAAGATCCCGGTAGGAGCTTCCGTGGGGATCGTGGGTACCTCCGGCGCTGGCAAAAGCACGGTGGTGGATATTCTGCTGGGACTGCTGGAGCCGAGTACGGGACATATCTACGCGGACAGCGTGGATGTGAAGGACCCCGGCAATTACCGGAAATGGCTGAAAAATATCGGCTACATCCCGCAGATGATCTTCATGCTGGACGATACCATCCGCAAAAATGTGGCATTCGGTGTGCCCGAGGATAAGATCGATGAGAACAGATTGTGGGAAGTATTGAAGGAAGCACAGCTGGATGAATTTATCAAGACGCTTCCGGAAGGCTTAGAGACCGGTATCGGCGAGCGGGGTATCCGTCTCTCCGGCGGACAGAGGCAGCGTATCGGTATTGCCAGAGCACTGTACAACGATCCTGAGGTGCTGATCCTGGATGAGGCAACTTCCGCACTGGATAATGATACGGAAGCCGCCATCATGGAATCCATCAACAGACTGCACGGCCGTAAGACACTGATCATTATCGCCCACAGATTACAGACCATCGAAAAATGTGACATTGTCTACCGGGTAGAAGACGGCAGGGCGAAAATCGAACGGGGAAGCCTATAAGCTATGAGTAAAAAATTGAGCATCATCGTACCCGTCTACAATATGGCGGCGGAGGGAAAACTGAATTATTGTTTGGACAGCCTGGTGGGACAGACCATCCGGGGAGTGTATGATTATGAGATTCTCTGCGTGGATGATGCTTCCACGGACGAATCCCTGGAGATCCTGTTAGATTATCAGAAACGTTATCCGGAACTGATCTGTGTGATTCCCAATGCGGTGAATCTGCGCCAGGGTGGTGCGAAGAATGTTGGACTAAAAAACGCAGAAGGCGAATGGATCGGCTTCATCGACAGTGACGACTGGGTATCTCCGGATTATTATGAGAAGCTTCTGAAAAAAGCGGAGGAGACCGGAGCGGATCTGGTGGGCTGCGATTACAGTCTGGTGGATCATCATACCTTTACCGTCGGAAAAGTGATCGTCAACAATACACCGGATCAGACCGGGGAACTGATGGAGGAACAGCATAAAAGTCTGTTTATCCGGCCCGGCAGCATGGTCTTGAAGATTTATAAGCACAGTGTGATCCGGGAGAACCGGCTGGATTTTCCGGAACATATTTTTTATGAGGATAATTGCGCAGGACCTTTGTGGAGCCTGTATTTCCGGCATTTTGCGAGAGTGGAGGAGCCGCTTTACTATTATTATCAGCACGCGGTATCCACAGTGCATCATATTACGGAAGAAAAATGCAGGGATCGCATGAAGGCGGCGGAGCTTTTATACGCGGAATGTGAGAGAAGAGGGTTCCTTACGGAATATTCACGGGAGATCGAGTATCGTTATACGGAACTGTATTATGCCATTACCCTGTTCTCTTATATGGGAGGGGTAACCCATCCTAAGCTGGCTTTTATCAGACAGCTCCGCAAGGGTGTGGAAGAACGTTTCCCTGAATTTGCACAGAATCCCTACTATCTGGAGCACACAGGGGCACCGGAACAGAAGCTGATCCGGATGCAGAGCAGATCGGATCTTTTATTTTTTGTTTACTATCGTATGAAACAGTGGATCTGGAAGAAAAGAGGTAATTTGTAATGCAGACAGCCGGTAAAGCAGTGGCGATCATAACCGCAAGGGGAGGGAGTAAACGGATCCCTCATAAAAATATCAAGGAATTCTGTGGAAAGCCGATCCTGGCGTATTCCATCGAAGCAGCACTGGCTTCGGGAGTATTTGACCGGGTCATGGTATCCACCGATGATGAAGAGATCGCAGAAGTCGCAAGAAAATATGGAGCAGAAGTTCCTTTCCTGCGTAGTGAGAAGACGGCAAATGATTATGCCACTACGAAGGATGTGCTGGAAGAAGTGCTGGCAGAATATGAAAAACGCGGGGAACATTTTGATACCTTGTGCTGTATCTATCCCACCGCTCCTTTTATTACACCTGACAGGCTGTCGGAGGCAATGCGCCTGTTGGAAGAAAAAAAGGGGGACACCCTGCTTCCGGTAGTACGTTTCAGCTTTCCGCCCCAGCGCTGCGTGGTACAGGATGCGGAAGGGTATCTTAAGTTCAAATGGCCGGAGTATCGTAACAGCCGTTCCCAGGATCTGGAACCTTATTATCATGATGCGGGACAGTTCTACTGTCTGCGGGTGTCGTCTTTCCTGGCACAGCAGAATCTGATCATGGAGAAAACAGTACCCATGGAGCTTCCGGAGACAGAGGTGCAGGATATTGACAATGAAGAGGACTGGAAACTGGCAGAGATGAAATATCATATGCTGGGGAAGGCTTGAGGACATAAAATATGGGAGAAAAGGATCATCTTAAGATCAAAATCGGAAACCGTCTGATCGGAAGCGGGGAACCGGCATATCTGATCGCGGAAATGTCAGCGAATCATGCGGGGAGTATTGAACGTGCGAAGGAGATCATTCATGCCGCCAAAGAAAGCGGTGCGGACTGTATCAAGATTCAGACATATACGCCGGATACCCTGACAATTGATTGCCACAACAAATATTTTCAGGTGAATAACGGTACCTGGGAGGGCGAGAATCTCTACAGCCTCTACGGTAAGGCATACACTCCGTGGGAGTGGCAGCCCCAACTTAAGGCAGAGGCGGACAAGGTAGGAATCGACTTTTTGTCCACTCCCTTTGATAATACTGCAGTGGATTTCCTGGAGGATATGGGACTGGAATTCTACAAGATCGCCTCTTTTGAGATGATCGATCTGCCGCTGGTAGAGTACGTGGCATCGAAAGGAAAACCGATCATCATGTCTACCGGTATGGCTACGCTGGAGGAGATCCGGGAAGCTGTGGAGACGGTATATCACACCGGCAACAGACAGCTGGTGCTGTTAAAATGCTCCAGCGCTTATCCCGCAGACCCGGCGCAGATGTATCTGCGGACGATTACCGATATGCAGAAACGTTTCGACCTGCCCATTGGTCTGTCGGATCATTCCATGGGTTCCATGAGTGCTGTGACGGCGGTGGCCCTGGGGGCATCGGTTATTGAGAAGCATTTCTGCTTAAGCCGTGAGATCGAGAATCCGGATGCTTCGTTCTCCATGACACCGGAAGAATATAAGCAGATGGTGCAGGATATCCGTAATGTGGAGGCTGCCCTGGGAACACCGACCTACGGCGTGGAAAAACAGGAAGAGAGCAGCAGAGTGTTCCGCAGATCTATTTTTGCAGTGAAGGATATACCCGCAGGAGCAGAGCTTACGGAAGAAAATATCCGCATTATCCGTCCCGGTTACGGCATCAAACCCAAATACTGGAAAGATGTCCTGGGGATGCGGACGGATCATGCCATGGAGAGAGGAACGCCTATTACCTTTGATGCCCTGGAGAAGGGCAGTATTCTGTTTTTGACCAATAATACGAATACAGACGGTCTGTACCGGTGGCTGAAGGAGCAGGGAGAACAGGTATACCGGGTGGAGAATAAAGTAACGGCACAGATGATCGCACAGATGAAGCCTTCCCTGATGATCAGCTTCAATTACCGCCATATGATTCCACAGGAGGTGCTGGAGCTGATGCCCGGCAGAGTCATCAATCTTCATACCTCGTATCTGCCCTATAACCGCGGCTCTAGTCCGAACTTTTTCAGTTTCCTGGAGGATACGCCCAAGGGCGTGACCATTCACCTTATGAGTGCGGGACTGGATGAAGGGGATATTTTATGTCAGCGGGAACTGCATTTTGATGAAGAAAAGGAAACCTTTGCATCCACCTATGAGGCACTGCTTCAGGAGATAGAGAAATTATTCCGGGAGAACTGGCAGCAGATCAGGGAAGGAAGCATCATACCCGTGAAGCAGGCAGGCCCCGTTACTTATCACAGAATGAAGGACCTGGATGCGATCCGGGAAAAGGTGGATTTTGACTGGAATATGAAGATTGGCGATTTTAAAAGAGCTTATGAAAAGGCAATGAGGAAGGACGAAAACAGCTGATGAAGGTATGGATCCGCGCAGACGGCAATGAGCAGATAGGAACCGGGCATGTGATGCGCTGCCTCGCTATTGCGGAGGCATTGGAGGCAGCAGGGGTACCGGTGTGTTTTGTCATGGCGGATGATGCAGCTACGCAGCTGGTAAAAAGCAGAGGCAAAAAGGTAAGGATCCTGCATACCCGGTATGACCGCATGGAGGAGGAACTGCCTGTACTGACAGCTGTCATGGAAGAAGAACATCCCGATATGCTGCTGATTGACAGTTATTATGTCTCGGATGCTTATCTACAGCGGCTGACGGGACAGGTATGGACCGTCTATATCGATGATAAAAGCTTCCACTCTTATCCGGTGAATATGATCATCAATTATAATATATATGGGGACAGAAGCCTGTATCATCCGGAGCCGGCTTACAGTCTCATGGGAGCAGCTTATGCACCCCTCAGACCGGAATTTCGCAATGTGGAATATCCTGTAAGAGAACAGGCAGAAGCAGTTCTTCTGACTACCGGAGGAAGTGACCGCTATGATCTGGCAGGACAGATCCTGCGGGCAGTGCCGAAGGAGCTAGCTGTGGTATTCCATGTGGTCAGCGGAATCTTTAATCCGCATTATGATGCGCTGTGCCGTATGGCGCTTGCGGATGATAGAATCCGGGTGCACCGTAATGTAAGCCGGATGTCTGAGCTGATGAGGGAATGCGATATTGCCATAACGGCAGGTGGTTCTACCATGTATGAGCTTTCCGCCATCGGAGTTCCCATGATCAGTTTTTCGTTTGTAGATAATCAGGAGAAGATTGTAGAGACCTTTTATCAAAAGAAAATCACCTGTTACGGAGGAAATTACCTGACCGAAGGTGACCTTATGCCGGGGCGGATCGTGGAACATATGATGGAGCTGATGCAAAGCAGAGAACTGCGGGAACATTACAGCAGTCTGGAACGTCATCTGGTAGATGGAAATGGTGCCAGCAGGATCGCGGAGGAACTTTGCCGGGTTTATGAAGAAGATAGAATTTAGCAGAGTAAAAATAATATATAGTACGATTGCAGCCGTGATTTTCGTGGTACTGTTGGTGCTGTTCTTCCCGGGGGACCGCGAGTATCAGAGAATCCCCTATGATGTGGTATTTCTGGGAGACAGTGTGTACGGACTGTGCCGGGATGAGACCTCCATTGCCGCCAAACTGCAGGAGAAGACAGGCCTGAAGTGTTATAACGGAGGACTGGGCGGAACGGTTCTGGGAAGAGCGGATACGGAGAGAAGACTGGGATATACCAAGGATTCTCTGTCTGCGGCAGGACTGGTGAGATCTTTTGCGGTAAAGGATTTCGGCGTGCAGAAGACGATACGGATCCGGGAAGCTGCAACAGATTATTTTGAAGATACGCTGGGTGACCTGGGGCAGATCGATTTTGATACGGTACAAATTTTGTTTATCGGATCCGGACTGAATGATTATCACGCGGGGAATCCCATTGAGTCCGTGACGGATCCGTATGATGAATATACGTATTGCGGAGCGATCCGCAGTATTGTAAAGGAATTGCGGGAGGCTTATCCGGATCTGCGGATCATATTTATCACGCCGCCGTATACCTGGTATACGGTACCGGAGGTAACCTGTGAAGAGTACGATCTGGGAGGCGGCGTACTGGAAGATTATGTCAATGCGGAGCTTGGGATCTGTGAAGCATTGGATGTGGAAGTGATCGATATTTATCATGACTACTATCCTCATGACAACTGGGACGATCTGTATCTCTATACGGATGACGGATTGCATCCCAACGAAGCGGGGCGGGAGAAGATTGCCCAGACACTGGCGGACTACCTGAATCAGACGTTAGACGAGGAGTGACAGACGGATGAAGACACCGTGGGAACTTTTGAAAGAGAGCAAGACAAAAATAAAGACAACCTGGAGGATCGCGTTCGTATCGGCGCTGGTGCTGGGATTACTGATCCATCTTCCGGTGATGCTGTCGGATATTCCGAATCATGACGGACTGAGCAGCATGTATTTTGACCAGAATATGATCACTTCCGGTCGCTGGTTTTTAACTGTTGCCTGTGGATTTTCTTCTTATTTTACCATACCCTGGGTGATCGGACTGATCGGACTTATATGGCTGGCACTTACGGCGGCGGTACTTACGGAAGTGCTGGAACTGACGGATCCGGTGACCATTACCGTGGTGAGCGGTCTGCTGGTATCTTTTCCGGCGCTGGCATCTACTTTTGCCTATGTGTTTACCATGGATGGTTACATGCTGGCGCTGTTCCTGGCAGTGCTGGCGGTTCTGTTTTCGGCGGAAAAATCCCGTAAGTATCCAGCGACCGGAGGCGGTTCTGTTTACGGCGAAATATCCCAGAGGCTATCTGGCCGGTGCAGTGTGTCTGGCATTCAGCATGGGAATCTATCAGGCGTACCTGCCTTTTACGATCCTGCTGTGTGTATATAAGATCCTGCTCTATTTCATGGAGGAAAAAGGCTGGAAAGAAAAGGCGAAATATGTATGCCGTTATCTGGGGATGGGAATTGCCGGCGGAGTATTGTATTATGTGATCCTGCAGATCCTGTTGAAGCTGCAGGGCAAGGTGCTGGATACTTATCAGGGGATCAATTCCATGGAGCAGATGGGATCCGGCATGGGAATTCTGGCAACCATAAAGGGAATGTACGTGGATTTCCTGGCATTTACGGTTCACGGCAATGTTCTTGTGAACAATATTTTTTCACTGGCGGCCTGCATTATTTTAGTGGCAACGGTAGTATTTTTAGTGATCCGCAGTATGATTTGGAGAAAATGGTGGAAGAATCCGGCATTTTTCGTTATAATGATTCTGTTGGGCATCAGTATGCCGCTTCTGACCAATGTGATATTGCTCATTTCTCCGAACCTGACCTATCATTTGCTGATGCGATACCAGTGGGTATTGTATCTGATCCTTATGACGGCGTTCGCGGACCGGTATACCGCTGAGGAGAGTCGTACGGACGTGGTATTGCAATGGGCAGCATTGTGTGCGGCGGTGGTATTGGTGTTCGATTATGGAATTTCCGATAATATCGGATATTCCAATCTGGAGAAAAAGTACGAGAAGACGTATGCGTATTGTGTACGCCTGCTGGACCGGATCGAGCAGACTCCCGGATATTATCAGGGGATTCCTATTGCATTGGTGGGAGTCATCGGCTATGATGAATTCCCTACAACGGATATCACGGGGAAGGTTACGGACGGTATGATCGGACTCAGCGGAGATTATCTCATCTATAAGGGAGCGGATTATCAGGCATTTATGCAGAATTATCTGGGGGCAACCCTGAATTTCCTGGATCCCGATACGGTGGGTGAGATCTACATGACACAGGAATACATTGACATGGATACATTCCCTGGACCGAATGCTACGAAAGTGGTGGATGGGATCCTTTATGTCAAGACAGAGAACTGCGGAAGGGATTAAGAAGATGTCTTTATTGTCAATTGTCTTACCGGCATATAACGAAGAACAAAATATTGCGAATACCGCGAAGGTACTGGGCGAATTGCTGGACCGACACGGGATAGATTATGAACTGGTGTTTATCAGCGACGGTTCCAAGGACGGCACGTTTGACCGGATCAAAGAAGAGGCAGCGAAGAATCCGAGAGTGCGGGGAGCGGAATTCTCCCGGAATTTCGGTAAGGAGGCCGGTATTTTTGCCGGACTGGAGCTGACCACGGGAGATGCCGTGATCGTAATGGATTGTGATCTGCAGCATCCGCCCGAGGTGATCCCTCAGATGTGGGAAAAATGGCAGCAGGGTGCCGAGATCGTGGAGGGCATCAAGTCTGACAGAGGGCGTGAGAGCCTGGGATATAAGCTGTCTGCAGGACTGTTTTATAAGATCATGAGCAAGCTGATCAAAATGGATATGAATGCTTCCTCCGATTTTAAACTGCTGGACAGAAAGGTGGTCCGGGTCCTGCTGGAATTGCCGGAGCGCAATACCTTTTTCCGGGCACTGACCTTCTGGGCCGGATTTCAGACAGAGACTGTGGAATACGAAGTGCAGGAGAGACAGTACGGACAGAGTAAATGGTCCTTCTGGAGCCTGATGAAGTATGCCATCACCAATGCGACGTCCTTCAGTACCCTGCCGTTACAGCTGGTGACGATCATGGGAATGATATCCATATTTTTCAGCGTGGTACTGGCGATCCAGACACTGGTACGATATATCATGGGGACAGCTGTGGAAGGCTTCACCACCGTGATCCTGTTGATCCTGATCATCGGAGGATTCCTGATGCTGAGCCTGGGGATCATCGGACATTACATTGCCAGAATTTATGAAGAAGTCAAGGGAAGACCCAAATATATTATCAGTCATGTAACGGAAAATGTACCGGGTACAGCGGTGGGAAGCTGGAAGCGGGAGCGCAGGGAAAATTAGAACATAACCAAAGCATATCAGAAAAGAGGATGCATTATGATAGATATTAAATTCAATGTACCGCCTTATGTGGACAAAGCAGCAGATTACATTCAGGAATGTGTCAAAAATCAGAAGATCTGCGGAGACGGTGAGTATACGAAAAAATGTAACGCCTGGATCGAGGAGAGAACAGGAACCGGCAAATGTCTGCTGACCACTTCCTGTACGCATGCGACGGAGCTGGCAGCGCTTTTGTGTGATATCAGACCCGGAGATGAGGTGATCATGCCTTCTTATACGTTTGTGTCCACTGCGGATGCGTTCGTGCTCCGCGGCGCGATCCCGGTATTTGTGGATATCCGTCCGGATACCATGAACATTGATGAGACATTGATCGAGGATGCGATCACCGAGAAGACTAGAGCCATCGTACCGGTACATTATGCCGGAGTGGCGTGTGAGATGGATACCATCATGGATATTGCAAGGAGACACAATCTGAAGGTGGTAGAGGATGCCGCACAGGGCATTATGGCCACTTATAAGGGAAAGGCACTGGGAACCATCGGTGATTTCGGTGCTTACAGCTTCCATGAGACGAAGAACTACAGCATGGGAGAGGGCGGTGCTCTTCTGATCCGTGATCAAAAGGATGTGGAAGAAGCGGAGATCATCCGTGAAAAAGGAACCAACCGCAGCAAATTCTTCCGCGGTCAGATCGACAAATATACCTGGGTGAATTACGGATCCTCCTATCTGCCCAGTGATATGAATGCTGCCTATCTCTATGCACAGCTGGAGATCGCAGATGAGATCAATGAGGCCAGACTGGCCTGCTGGAACCGCTATTATGAGCAGTTGAAGCCGCTGAAGGATGCCGGGAAGATCGACCTGCCTACCGTACCGGAAGGCTGTGTACACAATGCCCATATGTTCTATATCAAGGCAAGAGACCTGGAGCAGAGGACACGGTTTATCAGCTATATGAAGGAGAACGGCGTGCTGGTCGTATTCCATTACATTCCGCTGCATACCGCTCCCGCAGGGCAGAAATTCGGACGCTTCCATGGGGAGGACCGTTATACCACCAGAGAGAGCGAACGTCTGGCCAGACTTCCCATGTATTACGGACTGACGCTGGATCAGGTAGACTACATCTGTGGTCTGATAAAAGATTTCTTTGAGTTAGAGGAGCAGTAGAATGCAGAAAGCACGCAGGGCGCTTGCGCAGATCGCAGGCAGATTTCTGTTCATAGGGATTTCGGTACAGATCGTACTGGGGATCTGTTGGATGATCAGAGCTTTTGGCATTTTCCCGGAGTTCGGGGACAGTTATCTGTGGCTGAGAGCGGCGGATACTCTTGTATGTGATGATTATATGGGGATCGGATACCCTCTTTTTCTGATGCTCGCAAAAGGGATAGAATCCATAAGTTCTATCCCTTATCCTTTTTTTGTGTACACGGTGCAGATCTTGTTCGCATTTTACAGTGGCGTCGTATTTTTAAGATCCTGTGGCATGACGAAGAAAGTGTGGCTGGTGTGGGGAAGTCTCGGACTTCTGACTTGCCCGTTTGCCCTGCAGTGTCATGTGGCGGTGCTGCCGAATTCTCCGGGATTTTCTTTCCTGCTGCTGGAATTGTCGGTGCTTATGGGGATCCTGCGTCAGGATGCGGATGGCGATGCAGTAAAATTCCCTCTCCGACAGATGTTTACGGCCGGAGTCTGGTGGGCGCTTGGCACAGTGTTTGTCGTGGAGAACCTGTGGCTTGGCCTGGTGCCGCTTGCGGTGGTATGGGTTCTGCATCTGATCCGCGGCAGACAGCTGGGAAAACAGAGAGTGCTGGGAGAACTGGTGCTGCTGGCGGCAGTCGCGGGGATTTTATTCACGGCGGTATCTCTGTGGCAGACGCCCGGCAGTTATGGTAAGGCGGAGAATGCGGTGAGTGCGGCAATGATGCGCAGATTTACCTGGTCCCATATGCGGGTGGAAAAAGAATACGACACCTGGCCGGAGGAATTGCGCAGTCTGTACAGCTGGGAGGAAATACAGCAGTCCGGACGGTATGCGGGAACGATGCCGACGGATCTGCAGAAAAAGGCGGAAGAGACACTTGGTGTCAGCGGGGCACAGCAGCTGTTCCGTAAGTACGCTGTCTATCATCTCAAGGCTTATTTTTCCGATAATATACACCAGATCGCATGGGACATGGCTGGATATGTCATGCCGCCCGTGATGCTGCAGCTGTTGCTGAACGGCCGGGGGTATGATTCTTTTTCTGCCAGAAATGTGGATCTGATGATGACCGGAGCTCTGCAACTGACCAATTTCCTGCTGAAATACAGCAGTGTGTGGTTCCTGCTGGGGAGTATTACGGCACTGCTCGGCGCACTGGCCGGGAAAAAGCGTATCCGGTGGGAGGTCGTGTGTATGTGTGGCATAACGGCGCTTGGCATGGCAGTATGGTACACCATGCAGGATGCGGGATGCTGGGATTATAAAAACGGACTGCTCCCCGGAATGTTATGGCTGGTGGGAATGATCTCGGTGGCATATCATTGTCTGACACAGGAGGAATGATGACAGAACGCAGAAAAATGAAAAAACCGGAAAATGTCTGGTTCCTTTTGGGAGCACTGGCGGTGCTGGCAATGGGAATCCCTTATCTGATACTGGGGAAAGATGCTATATTTGTGTATCACGATCAGCTGGATGGAGAAGTGATCGCTTATCTGCTGCAGGCGAGACATCTGTGGGACGGCAGCGGTATTTTGCCGGAATTTATGAACGGCGCGTCGAGGACCGCTCTTACCATGCCGGCACCGGCCTGCGTATTGTTATACCGTCTGCTGCCTGCGGAGACGGCGCTTGCCTGCATGCAGGTGGCCGGGAGCTTTGTCGGATATGTCGGAATGTTCCTCCTGCTTTGGTGGGCAGCGGAAGATTCCGACATATTAAGCGGGAGAAAAGGAACGGTAGGTTTCCTGGCGATGACGGTAGGTTGTATGTATGCCTATCTGCCCTTTTTGCCGGTGTACGGATTGTCGCAATACGGACTGCCGATGCTCCTGTATTGTGTACTGCGGCTACGGGAACGGGACAGATCTATTCGCGAGCAGCTGCTGTATTATGCCTATGTAGTATTTTTCGGTGCAAATTCTTCTCTGGTACTGTCCGGATTTGCGGTACTGGGGATCTGGGCCGTAGGGGAGATCATTGCGGCACTGCGCAGAAAGTATTCGGCAGCACAGGGGTTTGCATGGATGTTACTGCTTCTCACTTATCTGTTGGAGAACGGTGCTCTGTTTTTGCAGATCTTCGGCGTGGGAGAGAGCACGGTTTCGCATAAGGCGGAGTATGCGTTGACCGCGGTATCTTTTTGGGAACAATGGAAGACGAACCTGTTACAGGGCGGACAACACAGTGTGGATTATCACGGGTGGATCCTGCTCATAGCGGTATTTACGGTGATCGCCGTGATCCGAAGAAGGGCCGTTGACAGTAAAAGAATTTTCCGCTCGCTGGCAATCTCCTGCGGATGTATTGTATTTATAGCAACGGCGGCCGCACTGTGGGACAGCGGGATCGGTGTGAGCCTGCGCTCCGGCTGGGGAGCGTTGAAGGGATTTCAGGCCAACCGTGTTTTGTGGCTGAGCCCCTGCCTGTGGTATTTTGCTCTGGGATGCTGCCTTTTGCTGCTGCTGCGGCAGCTCTGCGAGAAACGGTGCGTGAGGAATGTGATCCTGTTCACAGTTACAATGATTCTCACCGTGACGACTGCGGAACAGATTCTCCTTCAGAGCAATCTGAAACCGAATCTGCAAAAGACAGTGAACCGGGAGTACGGAGCCATGAGCTTCCGGGATTATTATGCCATAGATGTACTGGATCAGGTGCAGGAATATCTTTATGATAATTTCGGGGAGCGGCCGGAGGATTACAGAGTGGTCAGCTTAGGGATCGATCCGGCGGCGGCATTATATCATGGATTTTACTGCCTGGACGGATATTCCAATAATTATTCCCTGGAATATAAACACCGTTTCCGTAAGATCATAGCGCCGGAGCTTGCCAAGAGCGAGTACCTTGAGGATAATTTCGACCACTGGGGGAACCGCTGTTATCTGTTCAGTGCGGAATGCCCCGGATATTATACGATTCAAAAGGGTGGATTCTATTTTCAGAACTATGAGATCGACACGGAACGCCTGAGAGAGCTGGGAGGCACTTATCTGCTGTCGGCAGCGTATATCGATCATAGCGGGAATACGGGACTGGAACCGGTGAGAGAGGAAGCGTTTGAGACAGAGGACAGTTATTACCGCATCTATCTCTATCGGATCATGGAAAAATAGTCCGGCGACAAAATGGATTCGCGATTCCTCCGACGAAAGGAATCGTCTGTGGAATGGAGATTAGTATGATGGAAAGCAGCAGATGGAAAAAAATCCTGCCGGAGCTTCTGGCAGTTATCTTATGTCTGGGGATCATGTGCGTGGGAGTCAGCTTTAAGGAAGGTTATCACATGGATGAACTCTTAAGCTTTGAGCTGGCCAATGCCAGATACAATCCCTGGATCGTACCCACACAGCCGGAGGGACGACTGGCGAAGTTCGTGAGGGAGGAAATTCAGGGAGACAGCTTCCCGGAGACGGTGTCTAATCTGACGGACACGGTAAAGGATGTGCTTCAGAACCGGGGGAACAGTAAGCTTCTGTCATATAAAGCGGATGTCTATGAGGAACCGGTATGGATCTCGGCGGAGCAGTTCCGGGATTATGTGACCGTGGACGGTGACGATGCCTTTGATTATCTGTCGGTTTATTTCAATGTGAAAGATGACAATCATCCGCCGGTACATTTTATGCTGCTGCATACCATGAGTTCCCTGTTCGGTGGGACGCTGTCACCGTGGCTGGGATGTTTCATCAACCTGGTCTGCCTGGGCATCACGTTGTGGCTGTTACTGCGACTGGGCAGACAGCTTGCGGATATTTTTTCCATGCGGGAAAGGGGCAGACAGCTGGGAATTCTGGCAGTGCTGCTATATGGACTCAGCACCGGAGCACTGGCAACGGTACTGCTGATCCGGATGTACGGATTGTTGTCCTGTCTGTGTGTGGCACTGCTTTCTGTGCATGTGGAGAAGTGGAAGGATCATGGATTCGACCGGAAAAATAAAGGCCTGATCGCTGTTACGGTACTGGGATTTTTAACACAGTATTTTTTCCTGTTTTATTGTATCCTTCTGGCGGCGGTTACGGCGGCCGGACTGTTGTGCGGTAAGAGAACGAGAGAACTGTGGATCTATGTCCGTTCGATGATCCTGGCGGCAGTGATCGGTCTTGCACTGTTTCCTTTTGCGGTAGCGGATGTGTTTTCCAGTGGAAGAGGCACCGAGGCGCTGGATAATCTGGCTTCCGGGTTCTCCGGTTACGGGGCGAGACTTCTAAGCTTTGCTAAAATTGTGGCAGACCGGACGGTAGGTGGGCCGTTACTTGCTGCGGCATGTCTCGCAGGAGTGGTTCTGGCGGTGACCGCAGGCTGGCATAAATATCAGGAATATCGGGAATATCGCAGGGACGGGGCTGAGAAGGCAGGACAGAATGTGGGACCGAATGAGGGATCGAATGCGGGAATCCTGAGTCTGCTGATCGTACCGGTGATCGGTTATTTTCTGCTGGCATCCAGAATGTCACCTTATCTTGTGGACCGTTATGTGATGCCGTTGTTTCCGCTGGCTGCGTTATTACTGGCGCTGTTATTGTGTTACCTGGGCAAGAAGCTTTCGGAGGTATGCGGATGGACAGAATGGGCAACGGGAATCTGTCTGATCGTATGGATCATGGCGGTGCAGGGACTGCGGCTGGCCGGCTATGATGGGGAATATCTCTATCGGGGATACGGACAGCAGGAACAATTGGCGGAGGAATATGCGCTTCTTCCCTGTATCTGTGTCTATGCGGGAGTCGGGTATTATGAGAATCTTCCGGAATTCATGCATTATGACAGCACTCTGTTAGTGACGGCAGAGGAACTGGCGGATCGTAAGGATGTAGCGTCGGTACAGTCCCTGGACCGGGTTGCGGTACTGATCAAAGCCGGAGTGGAAGAGAGCTCGGTGATCTCCGTAATGCAGGAAAAATACGGTCTGGAACCGGAGGAAGTATTACTTTCCGAAGGGGTACACGGCGATAAGATCTATTTGTTTGTAAAAACATCTGAAAACGTAAAACGAGAGTAAAGCTTGGAAATGAGAAATATGTTCATGACGTTTTGAGCCTGAATGAAGCGAAAGGAATGAATATAAAAATGATCGTAGTTCGTCTGATATGGCTGGCGGTACTGACGCTGGCACTCCCCATGTGGGTGGGCCACTGTTTCGCAGCTGTGGATAAATCTCATAAAAATGCAGTATTCCTGTGGATAAGCGGACAGATGTTACTCTGGGCCGGATTTCAGGTGATCTGTGTTCCGGTGATCCTTTTAGAAGGACATTTTCGGCATGTTATGATCGGATATTCGGTATACCTTCTGGTATTACTTGTGCTGGCAACGGTATTTTGGTTTCGGAATCCCCGGGGACTGCGTCCGGTGCGGCAGGAGAAGACAGCGAAGTCAGAGAAGACAGAGGTTCTGCTCTGGGTGATTTTTGCTGTGCTATTATTGATACAGCTGGTGCTGGCGGTCGTGATGGTATATGGGGACGGCGATGATGCTTATTATGTGGCAATCTCCACGGCAGCACAGGAATCCGGGAAAATGTACCAGAAGATTCCTTATACCGGCATGAATACCGAACTGGATGTGCGGCACGGACTGGCACCTTTTCCCATCTGGATCGCATGGCTGGCGCAGATGACCGGGATCTCTACGGTAGTGGTGGCCAAAACATTGCTGCCGGTGGTGCTGATCTCTATGACATATGGCGTATTTTATCTGCTGGGAAGCAGGATCCTGTTTTCCGGGCAATCGGTTCCGCTGTTTCTGATCTGCACGGAAGTGTTGGTAATGTTCGGCGATTATTCTTTTTATACCGTGGAGAATTTCATGATCGCAAGAAGCAGACAGGGAAAGGCGGCTTTGGGAAGTATTTTGATCCCGATGATCTTCTTCCTGCTGCTTTGGCTGTTCCGCAGACTGCAGGAGGAGAAAAAGATCACAGTCGGATTCTGGATGCTGTTGGGAGCGGTGATGATTTCCTGTTGTCTGGCAAGTACCATGGGAGCGTTGCTGGCCTGTATGCTGATGGGAGTGGCCGGGATCTGCGGAGCTGTCTGCTATAAGAGATTTCGGTTATTGCTGCCCCTCGCCGCCTGTTGCATTCCCTGTGTGATCTATGCGGGAATGTATCTGCTGCTGGGATAAGGGAGGATGGAAATGGAAGCGTTGAAGCTGTTTCAGGAATATATGGGAACGGGACTGATCATGATCTGGTTCCTGGTGAGCCTGTTATATCTGTGGGTGACAGAGAAGAGAAAATATATCCGCATCCTGTTTGTCTATGTACCGTTGGTATTGTTGCTGGTCTTCTTCAATCCGGTGGTTGCGAAGATCATATCCGGACTGGCGGATGGAGAAATTTATTACCGGATTCTGTGGCTTCTGCCGGTGACACCGGTTGTTGCATTCACTGCGGTCAGTCTCTGTGGAAAGCTGAGGGGATATCTGAAATATGTGGGGATAACGGCCGCACTGATCCTGTTTATGCTGTCCGGAAGCCTGATCTACCGCAATCCCTATTTTCAAAAAGCAGAGAATGTCTATCATGTACCCCAGAGTGTAGTGGATATCTGTGATGCCATTGAAGTCCCGGGCCGGGAGGTCATGGCAGTGTTCCCCGGGGAGCTTTTGCAGTATGTCCGCCAGTACAGCAATCTGGTATGCATGCCTTATGGCCGCAATATTGTCGTAAGCAAGTGGACGGTACAGAACGATCTCTACGATGTCATGGAGCAGGAGACCATAGACGCCGGCGAACTGGCGACACTGGCCCGCGAAGAGCAATGTGCGTATATTATCCTGCCGGAGACGAAGACACTGGTCGGGAAACTGGAAGACCTGGAATATGAAGAGTTCGGGAGAATGCACGGATACGTCATCTATAAAGATGCTACCGTGGATCTGTATTACTTTATGAAATAAATTGAGAGTTAGTGAAATACATTGGCAAAATCCACGAACTCCCGGAGCATGCGATACACATGTCTCGATGTAAGGTCTCCGGATGTGAATTTTCTACGAAAAGTGATGAGTAGTTCTCGTCATGACGGGGCCGCCTACAGTCGACATCCATGTCGACAATCGGCTGACGCGGACATCGTGTCCGCTTTCCCCCTGTCTTTCAGCACTTTTCTAGAAAATATCAACATCCTCCGACAAACATCTTCGACATGGCACCGCATACTCCGGGAATTCTGCGTTTTGGAATATAAAGCTTTCGTGTTATACCTTCGTTTTTCACGATTTGGGTATCTGCGATAGAATAAGCTTCGCATACCCTCAAACTTTTCTCAGTGTGGGTATCAGCAGCAAAACAAGCTTAGCATACCCTCAAACTTTTCACAGCGTGGGTATCAGAAGCCAAACAAGCTTAGCATACCCTCAAACTTTTCACAGCGTGGGTATCAGAAGCAAAACAAGCTTCGCATACCCTCAAACTTTTCACAGCGTGGGTATCAGAAGCCAAACAAGCTTAGCATACCCTCAAACTTTTCACAGCGTGGGTATCAGAAGCAAAACAAGCTTAGCATACCCTCAAACTTTTCTCAGTGTGGGTATCAGCAGCAAAACAAGCTTAGCATACCCTCAAACTTTTCACAGCGTGGGTATCAGAAGCCAAACAAGCTTAGCATACCCTCAAACTTTTCTCAGTGTGGGTATCAGCAGCAAAACAAGCTTCCCATACCCATAAACTTTTCACAGCGTGGGTATCAGAAGCCAAACAAGCTTCGCATACCCTCAAACTTTTCACAGCGTGGGTATCAGAAGCAAAACAAGCTTCACATACCCTCAAACTTTCCCTAACGTGGGTATCAGCAACAAAATAAGTAACTCATACCCATAAACTATTTACGCCGAGGAGGAAGAAGGGTACAGAGAAGCTTGCCCCTGTCACCTGTGCCCACGCTGAGGCAGAGGAAGGGCACAGAGAAGCTTGCCCCTGTCACCTGTGCCCACGTTGAGGCAGAAGAAGGGCACAGAGAAGCTTGCTCCTGTCACCTGTGCCCACGCTGAGGCAGAGGAAGGGCACAGAGAAGCTTGCCCCT
>OBVY01000861.1_pt1 | contig 23967 bp, 19 predicted proteins | sample 1538051 | NCBI WGS metagenome assembly OBVY01 (sample SAMEA2580017, study PRJEB22360) | human gut metagenome | biome: human gut; feature: human-associated habitat; material: faeces | place: Denmark | collected 2008/2010 | reverse complement strand
GCGATTTCTGATGTGGCCCTCCGGGGGGTGGGGGGGGAGCCTATACGGCGACTGCAAGCCAGGGGCTTCTTTATATGGCCGAAGCTGTCTATAACGCGAGCGGTTTGGGCCTTCCTGTTGTCATGACGGTTGCTAACCGTGCCATTGGCGCGCCAATCAATATATGGAACGATCATTCCGATTCAATGAGTCAGCGCGATTGTGGATGGATTCAGCTTTTTGCGGAAACGAATCAGGAAGCCTGCGACCTGCATATTCAAGCGTTCCGCATTGCTGAGGAACTTTCGATTCCCGTCATGGTGTGCATGGACGGATTTGTACTGACGCATGCATTTGAGGCAATGGACATCCCCGATCAGGCTGATGTGGATGTATTCCTGCCACCTTATTCACCTAGGCAGGTATTGGATCCTGATCATCCTTATTCGATTGGCGCAATGGTGGGGCCAGAGGCTTTCACTGAAGTGCGTTGGCTTGCGCATGAACACATGCTGGCAGCCATTCCAGTGATTGAACGTACACAGAAGGCGTTCCAGAAGATTTTTGGCCGAAATTCTGGCGGACTGCTTTCGAACTACTGCATGGAAGACGCTGAACTCGCCGTTTTCTCCATGGGGGCTTTAACAGGCACCATTAAAGATGCCGTCGATGAAATGCGTGAGGCCGGTCAAAAAATCGGTGTGGTAACGCTCAAATGTTTCCGGCCGTTCCCGTTTGCCGCTGTGCGTGAAGCGCTTAGATATGTTAGCCGGGTGCTCGTCATTGAACGCATGATGAGCGCGGGCGGTGCGGGTGCTGTTTCGCTCGAAGTAATGAAGGCGCTCAAGGGAACAGCCGTCGATCAAAAAACGGTCTATGCGGGACTGGGCGGTCGCTCGGTTTCCAAAGCTTCTTTCAAAAAGGTTTTTGGTGCTGCTCTGAGAAATGAGCTGCAGGAAGATGAGTTTTTCCTCGATCTCGATCGAGAGCTTCTCAGTCGTCAGTTGGAGCGTGAAAAAACGTCACGTCATATTGGACCATTGCCAGAAGCGCTTAATCGCCACGTCAATGAACGAAAGCTCGCGCGCGGAGAGGAGATTTGAAGATGACGCAACTGGTTCATTTTTATCAGACCGGAACTTTTACTGCAGGGAATCGCCTTCTCGACCCGGAGGATCGTTCAATTCAGTCGTCAATGGAGCGGTTTAACTCTCTTACTTCCGGACATCGCGCTTGTCAGGGCTGTGGTGAGGCTTTGGGCGCTCGTTATGCAGTTGATGCGGCAATGCGCGCTGTGAACGGCAGGTTGGCTGCAGCTAACGCTACCGGGTGCTTGGAGGTCTTCTCGACCCCATATCCAGAAACAAGTTGGCAACTACCTTGGTTCCACTCACTTTTTGGCAACACTGCCGCGGTGGCTACAGGTATGGCGGCGGCCTTTCGTATGCGTGCCAAAAAGACAGGCAAACCGATGACTCGCGTGATTGCTCAAGGCGGAGACGGCGGGACTACTGACATTGGTTTTGGCTGTTTGTCAGGCATGTTTGAACGTAATGACGACGTACTCTATATCTGCTATGACAACGAAGCGTATATGAATACCGGCGTGCAGCGTTCCTCTGCAACGCCGCCGGCTGCGCGCACGGCAACTACCCAGATCGCCGGCAGCGAACCGGGCAATGCATGGGGTCAGGGGAAGGATGTACCTCTGATAGCGATGGCCCACGGAATTCCTTATGTTGCGACAGCAACCGTAGCTGATCTTCGCGACCTTGAACGAAAGGTTGAGAAGGCAATGTCGATCCATGGGGCCCGCTATATCCACATCTTTGTGCCGTGTCCACTGGGCTGGGGCGCTCCGTCAGGTAAAACCGTCGAAATTGCACGATTAGCTGCTGAAACGGGACTCTTCCCTGTTTTTGAGGCTGAGTATGGTGAAGTTACTCACGCACGCAAAATCCGTCGATTGCGTCCAGTTGAGGACTATCTCAAGATGCAGAAGCGCTTTGCACATCTTTTCGGCAAAAAGGGTGATCCGGCAACTGTAGCCCGCATTCAAGCCGTTGCGGACCGCAATATTGAGCGCTTTGGATTGCTCGATGGTGAAGAAGATAAAGAAATGATTATTCCTGTCCCTGCTCAGGCAGATGCTCGTACGCAGGCGAGGTGATGTGATGCAGACCAAGGAAACAATGATGCGTGTGAAACCTTTTGCCATCACGCTTGATGTAGGAACGTCGCTTGCTAACCGCACGGGATCGTGGCGTACTCTTAAGCCTGTCTATGTTGATCGATTACCGCCCTGCAATGCTAAATGTCCGGCAGGAGAGCAGTGTCAGGCTTGGCTGTTTCATGCTCAAAGCGGCAATTATGAGAACGCTTGGAAACAGATTATTGAGGACAATCCATTTCCTGCCGTTATGGGGCGTGTTTGCTATCACACCTGTCAAGGTGCGTGTAATCGTAATGGAATCGATGAACCCGTCGGCATTAATGCGGTTGAGCGATTCTTGGGAGACTACGCCCTCGAAAAAGATTGGCAACTGCCGGTTCCTGCAGCAGATACCGGCAAGCGCATTTTGATTGTGGGGGCGGGGCCTGCGGGACTTTCTGCCGCGTATCAGTTGCGTCGCCTTGGTCATGCTGTGCATGTAGTCGAAAGTGCTGAAGCTGCCGGAGGCATGATGCGATACGGTATTCCAAAATATCGTTTGCCTCGGGAGGTACTGGATCAGGAAATCGCTCGTATTGCAGCTCTTGGTGTTGAGTTTGAGTTTGGCCGCGAAGTGAAGGACCTCAATGCTGAAATGAAATCGGCAGGCTATGACGCAGCATTTCTCGGCGCAGGAGCTTCGCTGGCACATCGCGCATACATTCCTGCCGGGGATGCTGCGCATATCCTTGATGCTGTCAGCGTGCTTCGTTCTATGGAGGCGCCTGCTCAAGGTGAAGAAACGCCCATGCTGGGCCGTCGAGTTGTTGTTTACGGAGGGGGTAATACAGCTATTGACGTCGCTCGAACGGTCAAGCGGCTAGGATCTGAACCGATTGTGGTTTACCGTCGTACTCGCGATCGTGCTCCAGCGCATGCTTTTGAAATTCAGGAGGCGATTGAAGAGGGCGTTTCCATGAAATGGCTGTCGACGATTTCTGAAGCGGAAGCCGGCGAGATCCGTATTGAAAAAATGAAGCTTGATGAAAGCGGATATCCGCAGCCAACAGGTGAGTATGAAACGATTGCTGCAGACAGTGTTGTGCTTGCACTTGGACAGGATACCAATCTAGGGTTCCTGGCTGCTATGCCGAACCTGCAAGTAGATCGTGGATCTGTAGTTGTTGATGCCGACATGATGACATCGGTGCCGGGGATTTTTGCTGGCGGTGACATAGTGCAGGGAGACCGAAATGTGACTGTCGCAATCGGTCATGGTAAACGCGCTGCCAGGGCGATTGATGCATGGCTGAAGGGAGTGACAGCAACAGAAGAAAAGCCTGTTGGCTCCGCATCCTTTGATCGGCTTAATCCTTGGTATTACGCTGATGCTCCGCAGAAAATCCGCCCACAGCTCGATATCGTTCGTCGGCAGACGACGTTTGAGGAAGTTCTGCAGGGACTGACAGAAGAAAATGCACTCTTTGAAGCCCGTCGCTGCATGTCCTGCGGCAATTGTTTTGAATGTGATAACTGCTACGGTGTTTGTCCGGATAACGCTGTTATAAAACTCGGCCCGGGTAAACGATTCCGCTTTAATTACGACTATTGCAAGGGCTGCGGCATTTGTGCAAATGAGTGTCCTTGCGGCGCCATTGATATGGTTCGTGAAGACATTTAACGTCTACTCGTCAACGGTTTTTCAGTTCTGAAATGCCTCTCGGACTTATAGTTCGGGAGGTATTTCATTTTCGGAACGTTTTCATGACGACTTCTTTCCTGAACGCAGAGACGCTTCGTCGATCGCTTTATGCACAGTTCAAATGTGTTTTTTGGCTCATCACAATATTCGTCGTACTTGCTGCTGGTCCCGCGATAGTGCTGACGGAGCAATCCACTGGTTCGGGCGGTGCAATTAATGTTTCTGGGAGCCTGCGCATGATGAGCTATAAGCTCACCGTAGCGGTTTCCAATCCTTACGCTACCTATCAAGAGCGTGATAAGGCCACTCGTGATGCTGTCAAGGAGTTTGGTACTCGACTGGAAAGTCCTAGCCTCACTGCATCAGTACCACTCGATGCTAAAAACCATATTCGAGAACTGTATGAACTTGTGCATAAACGATTCTCTGATGAAGTGTCTCCGCTGGCCTTTGAAAGCATTGACTCTGAGGCGGCAAGGAGAGCATTCCTACTAAAAGTGCCGGGTTTCGTGGATGATGTTGACCGTTTTGTTTTTGCATTGGAAGAGAGCTTGTCTTGGCGCTTGACGCTCTTGAAGGTTTGTTTACTCATTATGCTTGCGGGTGCCATCGCTCTGACTTTCATTATGCTGAGCGTAATGCGGCGTAAAGTCTTTGCCCCGCTTGAAGAGTTGGAAGCAACAGCCGAGCGTGTTCGTCAGAAGAATTTCACAGCACGATCGAAATCGGCGGACAGTTCTAATGAAATCGGGCGATTTGCTAAGAGCTTCAACTTCATGGTGAGTGAGCTTGAGCGCCTCTACGGTTCGCTTGAGTCTGAGGTTGCAAGAACTACAGCAGACCTACACAGAAGAAATCGCGGGCTTGAATTTCTAGCGCGTGCCTCTGAAGATTTAATGGTCGATGGGCCCAGCCTCGCTGGGGCAGTCTCTGAAGTTTTAAAGGGGGCGGTGGAGCTTGCCGAAGCTCGCAGCGCGGTCTTTTATGTAGCGAAGAACCGGGAACAAGGGTGGACTTCGGAAACTGGATATCTCTTTGCTAAGACAATTGGGTGGGCAGATGCGATTGGATCATCAGAATTCGCTGCCCATGGCTCAAGTATGACTTTGGTAGGGATGATGAAAGTAGAGTTTGGCGAGGTACCGGATGCATGGCGAAGAAATTTTTTTGAAATGACAGCGAGTCTGATTGGAAGAGCGGTCGAGGCAGTACTGCGCGTTACGGACGAGCAGCGCCTTGCAGTGCTCGAAGAACGCTCGACCATTGCTCGTGAACTTCATGACTCGATTGCTCAGTCGCTCTCTTTTTCCAAAATTCAGTTACTGCGCCTGCGGCGTGCCTTGATGCCGGGTGCACCACAAGGGATGGCTCAGGAGGTCCTTTTAGAACTCGATCATGGCATTTCTACGGCCTATCGGCAGCTTCGAGAAGTCCTTTCAGCGTTTCGCCTGCAACTTTCTGGTGCTGGTTTCCCAGGGGCAGTAAATACTGCAGTGGATGCATTTAGAAATCGTACGGGATTAGAGATTACGGTGAAAAATGCATTAATCGGCGTTGAACTGTCTTCGAACGATCAAATTCATTTCAGCCAGATTCTTCGAGAAGCTTTAGCCAACGTTGAAAAACATGCCCGTGCAACCAAAGTGGAAGTTTGTATTGAACGAGCGCCCGATGGGGCCTGCACGATGCAGGTCGTCGACAACGGTGTCGGTATACCTGAACATGCTGAAAAGGAAAATCACTTTGGTTTGAGTATCATGAGGGAGCGAGCCGCTGCGCTAGGGGCGGTTCTTTCCATCAGCCGCAGGCCAGAGGGCGGGACGATCGTATTCATGAGCCGACCGCCGCAAAAGAGCGCATTATGACGACCATGAATCCCATTACTCCTGTTGAACAACACACCGTCCTTGTGGTGGATGATCATCCGCTTTTCCGACGGGGTGTCTGTGAGCTCTTTTCGCTTGATCCCACAATCCGCGTTGTAGGGGAAGCAGGAACTCGGGAAGAAGCTCTCGATTTGGCCGAAAAACTCTCTCCCGATCTCATCGTCTTGGATCTCAATATGAAGGGTTCGTCTGGTGTGGAAATTCTTACGACCTTAAAAGAGCGAGATCCCTCTCAGCGCGTGGTAATTTTGACGGTCAGTGATTCTGGTGAAGACTTTTTCTCCTGCATTCGCGCGGGGGCTGATGGATATTTTCTTAAGGATATGGAACCGGAAAAGGTTCTCTATTGTGTGCGTGAGTCTTTAGAGGGGCGACTGACGGTCGATCCGGCAATGGTGCGATACCTGACGGATTTGTTGCGCGGCAAGGCTCCAAAGGTTGAGGAGACGGTGTCGCTCACTGATCGCGAAGAAGACGTGTTGTCGTGTATTGCTCGCGGAATGACCAATAAGATGATTGGACGAGAGTTGAAGATATCTGACGGCACAGTTAAAGGGCACGTCAAGCATCTTTTGAAGAAGCTGGGTTTCAATAGCCGCGTAGAAGCAGCTGTTTGGGCTGCTGAACGAACCGAAAAACAAAAACGGCAAACCTGACGCCTACAAGGGCATCCGATATGCCGCATGTTAGATTCGCTGTTGAATTGTCTGTCGACGCGTATCTTAATTACGGAGCTGTCGAATCATTGGGGTCGACAGGCGCGAGTGGTTTGGCATTGGAACTTTCGGCGTGGCAAAGCAGACATTCATACCGCTCACCGGCAAGTTTGCCCGATGCCGTGAAGTGCGACTTGGGAATTTCTCCCTTGACGCGGACGTCGCCCTTTTGCTCCTTATGGCACATCACACACATATTTTTATTAACCGTGATCGGCAGATAATCTTTCACCGGATGCGGAACTAAGCCGGGGGCACCATAAATTTCGCTGTCGACGGCAGAGGCGGGCATAGCTAACGCCATTAATACGGCAGCAGCGGCGGCAGAAACAGAGACGGAAATAAGAGGAGAGCGGGTCATAATGGATCTCCGGTAGGTTTTGTTTTTTGGCTGCCCAAACGAAAATGCAGTGCATTTTCAGAGCAGATTTCAATGCAGCGGCCGCAGTTGAGACAGTCCCCAGACGGGATGCGGCCGGTTTGAGCCAGCTCTTTAAAGCGGATAACTTGCTTCTCAGGGCAGACTTTGAGACAGTCAGCACACCGTGTGCAATGCTCATCAATAAAAGCAATCTGAATGATTGGGCGAGGAGAGGCTCTTCCGGCGAGGGACCAAAAGGCACCAAGTGGGCAGAGATGTCCGCACCAACTATCTTTCATAAGTCCGAGTTCAAGTGCAAAGACAGTGAGCACTGCGGACAGCGCGGACAACCCTGTGCCGAAAATGATGTCACGCCAGAGAAATGCCTGAGGACTCACTGTTTCGAAGGCTGCTGAACCTGTGAGAATGCTCGCTAGCAATACACCGGCTAAAGTGGCGTAGCGCGTTAGGCGAGGCAGCCGCACCGCATCTGCGGGAAGATTGAGCTTCCTTCGCAGCCATGCAGCAGTTTCGACTACGAAGTTCATGGGACAAACCCAACCACAGAAGGTACGTGAACCAAGCAGACCATAAAAGAGCGTAATCAGCAGAGCCCCTATAGCCGCTGATGCAGTGGGGATAATGCCTGCACACAGACGTTCAAACAGTGCTAATGGATCATCAAGCGGAATGACGCCTAAGATTCTCGACGAAGAGAGGTCTCCGACAAGCAACGGTTTGCCAAAAACTTCCCATCCCCAACGAGCTGTACCCGTAAAACAAATCAGCACAAGGAACTCGGTGGCACGACGCAGGAGTGTCCAGCGGTAGCGGCGGACAAAGCCGTTGACAGCAAAGGCTTTATTCATGGTACGTCTCCGCTGTTGAGATAATCGAGCCCAGGTGCGGATTCGGCTGAGTCACTGGCAGGGTTGGGATCGTTCTTGGGTACTGACTTTTCGGGGGTGGTCTCTCGGCGGGTATTTTTTGGGTCGTCTTCTGAGAGCCAACTCAAGCGATAGTGACTGCCGATCGTGCCGAGTACCCCACGAGGGTCTGCGACTCGAATCGATGCTTCATCGGTGGGGCATCCTTTTTCACACAAACCGCAACCGGTGCAGGCATCAGGATGAATTATCGGTACGAAGACTGCATGTTTAGACAGTTCGCGCGGATGAGTCTCGATGGTGATCGCTCGACCAGCCTCAGGACACTCTCGGAAACACACCTCACAGCGCAGCCCCTGCCAGGAGAGACATGCATTGGGATCAACTACTGCAACACCCATTTTGGCGTTGCGGACATCCTCAAGCTTCGGATTTAAAGCGCCTGTAGGACAAGCCTTTACACAAGGCAAGTCTCTACACATTTCGCAGGGAATGCTGCGAGGTGTGAAGTAAGGGGTACCGGCGGGGGCAGGATCAAACATTCCTGCAAGACGCAGCGTACCGTAAGGACAGGCGACTACACACTGTCCGCAGCGAGCACAGGCTGCAAGAAAGTCTGATTCGAGCGATGCCCCTGGGGGACGAGGTCGCCACGCCGCCGCGCTTTCGCGCGACGGCACCATGCTGAGGAGAAAGGTCCCCGCAGCTGCGGCACACCCGGAAGCCAGTGCAGCTTCCAGGAAGGCGCGGCGCCCCAGTGATGGAGGCTGCCTGGACATGGGTTATGCTCTGGTTACACGAACAGCAGTCTTTTTGAAATCTGGCTCGAGCGAGATCGGGTCTGTGGAGTCAATTACAACAGCATTCGTTCGCACCTTCTCGTCAAAGAAGGCGAGCCAAGTAGATCCCGCAGGCATGATGTTTCGAACCTGCGTTTCAACAACTGCTTTGCATTCTCCGTGACGACTCGTCACGAGAGCTAAATCACCGCGTTTCAGACCACGCTTTTGTGCGTCGTCAGGATTCATGTAAAGAAGGGCACTCGGTGCGGCACGGTGAAGTTCGGGCACACGTCCTGTCATAGAGCCGGTATGCCAGTGCTCAAGAATGCGGCCGGTACAAAGCCAGAGATCGTACTGACCGTCGGGTTGTTCGACTGGCGCAGCATATGGACGGAAAAAGATCTTTGCCGTGCCTTTGTATGCTTTTGCTTCTGGATTAGTAACACCGTAAAGATCGCCGGTAGCTACAGGCTTCATCAGCATGCCGTAGAAAAGATTGTCAGCCTTAGCGTAAGGATCGTACTCAAGATTGAAACGATAAAGCGTTTCTTTGCCGTTTACTACTGGCCAAATGAGACCGCGGCACTTGGCAGATTGATAGGTGTCGAAGTCCGCAAGATCATGGCCATTGCCAACGGTGAATTGGCGATATTCGTTGAAAAGGGCTTTCTCTGGGAAATACTTCAGACCTAGTGCATCACCAGTAGCGTTGAGCTCATTCGGATAGAGCGGATCCGGCCACACAGCTTCAGCACGTTTGCCAGTTGGGGCAAATAGGACGTCAAAAAGGGTATCTGTGGGCTTGTAACCCAATTCAGCGGCCTTATCCAGAACATTTGGTAGTTTGTCGCCGGGAACGCCTTTTAGCGTTTGTTCACACCAGGTTTCACCAATTGTGAAGCGCTTGGCAAGTTCCATCAGCGTCCAGACATCAGTACGAGCTTCCCCAGGAGCCTGAACCAACTGGTGCCAGCCTTGAGTACGGCGTTCGGCGTTGCCGTAGAGCCCCCATTTTTCGAAATGACCGGCAACAGGGAGAATCAGGTCAGCACAGCGAGCGGAGAAAGTCGGATAAATATCGGACACTACAACGAAAGCGTCCGGACGACGGCAGGCTTCTATCCAATGGGTGTTATTCGGCGCAGATTGAATGATATTCACTACCTGCGTCCAGAGGAAATCGATGGATTTATCTTCAACGCCACGCAGAATGGCCATTAAATCGGCCCCAACCTTTGGGTTCAGCGTTCCCGCAGGAAGATTCCAAATTTTTTCTGTTTTTTCGCGGTGCTTTGGATTGGCGACAAGCATGTCAGCAGGGAGACGGTGACTGAAAGCACCCACCTCACGGGCGGAACCGCAGGCTGAAGGCTGTCCTGTCAGCGAGAAAGCGCCGTTACCGGGCAGAGCATGTTTCCCAAGGAGTAAATGCAGGTCATAAATCTGCTCGTTTACCCAAACGCCGCGTTGGTGCTGATTTACGCCCATGCACCAGTAGCTCATGATGTTACGGCTGTCATCGCAGACATAGTCGGCGAGTTCCATGATTTTTTTCTTGAAATCAGCAAGAGACTCAGCGTTATCGCCTTTAGCAAGTTCAGCAACAAAGTCGAGCGAGTAAGGTTCAACGCCTTTCTTGAAATCCTCAAAACTAATGCGCCAATGTTTGCCAGCAGTTGCACCGGTATTCTTTTGCGGAACAACTTCGCCTTCCTTACGGCCCTGGCCAATGGCTTCCCATTTATCGAGTTTGATGGAAAGCTGCTTGGCCATGATGTCCTTTTCAGCGGGCCAGGCATATTTGTCAGTTTGGCGGAGTCCGTATCCGATATCGGTAACGCCCGCACAGAAAATACAGTGTGCGTCGACGAATTCCTGATTGACTTTCCCGCGGTGAATAATTTCGCGAATGACGAAATTAAGAATGGCGAGGTCCGTGTTCGGTTTGAAGATGATGACCAGATCCGACAGATTCGACGTGCTTGAACGATGAGTTGTGAGCTGTACGATACGGGTGGCTTGGTGCGTCAAACGGCGATTGGCAACACGCGACCAAAGCACAGGGTGAGCTTCGGCCATATTGTTCCCCCAGAGAAGGAACAGGTCTGCTTTCTCAATATCGGCATAGCAGTTTGCCGGTTCGTCAACGCCGAAAGTCTGATAGAAGCCAACCACCGCGGATGCCATACACAAACGCGCATTGGGATCAATGTTATTGGAGCGGAGACCGCCCTTCATGAACTTGCTCGCCGTGTAGGCTTCGGGGATGGTGTATTGACCAGAGCCAATGATTGAAATGCCTGCTGGTCCCTTGTCCTTGTAGGCGCGCTTCATTTGTTTGGTCATTTCGGTCAAGGCCGTTTCCCAAGACACAGCTTCGAAACGGCCATTCTTGTCGAACTTTCCATCCTTCATGCGCATCAGAGGGCGAGTGAGGCGGTCCTTGCCATAAAGGATTTTGGCGTTGAAGTAGCCCTTGACACAGTTGAGGCCCCTGTTGACAGGCGCATCGGGATCGCCCTTGGTAGCAACAACACGACCATTTCGGACGCCTACTTGCAAGCCGCAGCCGGTGCCGCAAAAGCGGCAGACGCCCTTGTGCCAAGCAATGTCATTGTCAAGTTTGGCCGCTTCTGCAGCTGCAGTTGAGGTGACAGGAATGCCAAGCGCCATTGCGGCACTTGCAGCTAGTCCTGTTTTGAGTATTGCGCGGCGGTGGAAGGTAATGGGACATTCAGAGGTCATAGCGGATCTCCAATCAGGGATTTGACTGGTTCCAAAGCGCAAAAGCAGAGCAACATCAGCTGTCGCAACTGAAGAGACTTATGCAAGATCGAGTCGATGTTCAATCAGACTGACATCATTGACGCCGTCAAGCTCTGCAACGCGATGGAAGAGACGGACTTCGTCATCTGTCGTCGGCGCTTCAATCGTGCAGATAAGCCGATCGGAATCGGGGTCGGAGATATGAGCTTCGACGCCTTCAATACGATTGATGGCTGTAATGACGTCCTGGAGACGACCTGGAAGCGCGATAACAAGAATGGCGGAATAGTTCATAGGGGTCGACGAGGAAAGTGTTTGTGGATGAGAGTCAATCCTCAATACTTATTCTCGAACCGACGCTCTGGAAGAACTAGCTCCCGAAGCGGAGAAGCACTCGAAAGTGGAGCATCCCAAAATGGAGGGAAAACGTACCTATTGTTGGTTGTCTGTAATGGCTTTCCCGATGCCAAGGCGTTGTGAAAGGAGTAAAGCAGCCGCTACTAAAAATGCGGCAAGGAAATACGGTGTGCCTGCTGCAATATCGTTTGGTGCATTCTGCGTCGTGCAGAAAAGAAGTGGAGTGCCGATTACCGGGCTTACCGCTCCTGTAAAGCTATTGAGAGAACTAGCCGCTCCTAAGCGGATCCCTTGAGTTGTACGTGACCCCGTGCGGCTGATGATGCTTTGCAATGTGGGACCGACTATGCCCATGAAGGCAAATGCGGCGAGCAATATGAGAGCGGGTCCTCCCGTAGGAGAAAGGCCAATGCCGAGGAGTGCTGTAAGGCCAATCAGAAGCCCTCCCGTAATGAGATGCCCAGCAGAAAAGTGATTGGTAAGTCGCGGAAGCAGCCATCCCTGGGTAAAGGTGATTGCCGCACCAAGAAGAAAAATGGAGAAACCAATGGTACGTGGTGTCCACCCATAGCGAAATTCTGTATAGAGCGCCCAGGTGCATTGCACGAGACTCTGCGAGAGCGTGTAGAGCGTAATGACAAGCAAAATTGGCAGAACAACAGGCTCACGTGAAAGTGCGGAAAGCGAGGCGAAAGGATTGGCGTGAGCCAGCGAAAATGGTGCTTCAGACGGCTCTCTTAGACTTTCCGGTAATACGAAGAGCCCGTAGAAAAAATTGATGATGCAGATCACGCCAGCACAGAGAAACGGAATGCGGGGATCTACTTCGCCGAGCATGCCACCCAGTGCTGGGCCAAGAATAAAAGCGATACCGAATATTGCACCGATGCGCCCAAAAGCAGCGACGCGCTTGGATGCCTCTGTGACGTCTGCAATGTAAGCTTGAGCGACGACAATATTGGAACTCATGATGCCGCCCACGAGCCGTGACGCAAGAATAAGCCACAGGGAGTCGGTGAATGCCGGCACGAACATCATGACGGCCAGTCCTACGATTCCAGTCAAGAGCACCGGACGGCGGCCAATGCGGTCGGAGAGAGCGCCGATAGCTGGCGCGCTTAAGAACTGCATGAGTCCGTAACTCACCATAATCGAGCCGTACCATGAAGTCTGAGCATCGGCATTGGCTGCTAGTGTGCCAATTAGCCTTGGAAGCACCGGGATAATGAGTCCGATGCCGAGAGCGTCAAGGAAGACGCAGGCGAGTATGAAACCTACGGCGGGCAATCGGGACATGGATGAGCGAACGTGAATCAAGATAGTGGGTAACCATAATAACGGTCGGAGGCCATGCACGCGAATGCGATTTCCAGACGGAGAGAGGTCTGCAAATTATTGCCTAGCTAAATTAATGCAAATCATATTTACGCGCTTTGATGAGGGTATATGTCGACTGATGTCCGCAGTACAACTTAGGTTCAGACTGCCGAGTAGCAGGAAGAATTGCTAGTGTTAAGCGACGCAGGAGGTGAAATGCCTCTCTTTGGTGCGGTTGCATGTAGCCACCATTCATTACAAAAAATCAAAAGTCCTCGGAGCCTTCTTTACTATGAAGCGAGTCTTTAAATTTGCGATGCCTTTCCTTCAGGCATCGCTCGTCAAGCAGATTCTCGTCGGCCTAATACTAGGCATGGCGCTCGGCCTCACTTTTCCCGATGCTGCCAAGTCTGTGGGCTTTTTGGGAACAGTGTTTGTTATGGCCTTGAAAGGGGTCGCACCGATCCTCGTTTTTGTGCTTGTGATGTCCTCTATTGCTAATCAGAGTGATATCAGCCAAGGCAATATGCACGTCAAGCCGATTATCGTTCTCTACTTAGTGGGAACATTTCTCGCTGCAGTTATCGCAGTTGGCGCGAGCTTTTTGTGGCCGACAGAAATCACGCTGCAGGCTGCGCAGGATACTGTTGCAACTCCGGGTGGCATTGCTGAGGTATTCGGTAACTTGATACTTCAGGCCGTCGATAATCCCGTGCATGCTATCGCTAGTGGCAACTACATCAGTATCCTCGTGTGGGCTATCGCCATGGGGGCTGTATTGCGTCAGTCGCATAGCTCAACGCGTGAAGTTCTGCTTGATGCCGCTAAAACAGTGGAATTTATTGTTCGCTTGGTGATTCGTTTCGCCCCCTTTGGCATCTTCGGCATTGTCGCCTCTACGCTTGCTACGACGGGTCTTGAAGTTTTTGCGGGATATCTCAAGCTGCTTGCCGTTTTGGTCGGCACAATGTTCTTTATTGCCCTTGTGGTCAATCCGATCCTGGTTTGGCTGATGATCCGTCGCAACCCATATCCCTACACGCTGATGACGTTGCGCGAATCGGGCGTGGCGGCTTTCTTCACGCGTTCGTCTGCGGCAAATATCCCGGTTAATCTCGAAATCTGCCGGCGGCTGAATTTGCCAGAATCAACTTATTCGATTTCGATTCCTGTAGGCGCTACGGTGAACATGCAGGGTGCTGCCATCACGATTACGGTGCTGACGCTCGCTGCAGCCTTCTCTTTGGATGTACAAGTGAGTACCGCTACGGCGATCTTCCTTTCGTTTGTAGCTGCGCTCTGTGCGTGTGGCGCCTCCGGTGTTCCCGGTGGGTCGCTGATGCTGATCCCGCTTGCTTGCGGTCTTTTCGGCATTGATCAGAACACCGCTATGCAGGTAGTTGCTGTCGGTTTCATCATTGGCGTGGTTCAAGATTCATGCGAAACGGCGTTGAATTCGTCAGCGGATGCACTCTTTACGATTGCAGCTTGCAAGCGGGCTGATCGCCTCGCAGGAAAAGATATTTCGGATTAAACCAAATGACCGTGCAGGACGTCTGATTGGACTGCCTGAGCTTGTTTGAGTCTGCCCTGTGGGGAAGACGACAGACGTCGTCTCCCGCACGGGGCTTTCTCTTTTAGAATTCAAATTTTTCTTGTCCTTACAGACTTCACTGTTTCCATGCACCGCTATTCGTCACCCAAGGAAGCGCTTAAGCAGGTTTTCGGTTACGACGCCTTCCGCGGCTTCCAAGAAGAAGTCGTGCGCGCTGTGGTTCGTGGCGAGGACGTTTTAGTGTTGATGCCGACAGGTGGCGGCAAGAGTCTCTGTTATCAAATACCTGCACTATTGCGCGACGGTGTGGCAGTGGTGGTATCGCCCTTGATTGCGCTCATGCAGGATCAGGTGGATGCTTTGGAAGAGCTTGGCGTCAGTGCGGCGTACCTGAACTCGACATTGACACCGGAAGCTGCTGCGGATGTTCGCAGAAGGCTGCGTTGCGGTGAGCTTGATCTGCTTTATGTTGCGCCGGAAAGACTACTAATGTCGTCTATGCAGGCTCTGCTCAGCGAAGTGAAAATATCGCTTTTTGCGATTGATGAGGCGCACTGCGTAAGCATCTGGGGGCATGATTTTCGGCCGGAATATGGAGCGCTTTCTATATTGCGGGAACACTTTCCCAATGTGCCGAGAATTGCACTCACGGCAACAGCTGATCCCAAAACGCGCGAGGAAATTGTTAACAAACTTTTAGTGCATCCCAAAGAGTTTGTGGCAAGTTTTGATCGACCGAATATTTTTTATCGTATCGTTGATAAAAAAAATGTTCGTTCACAGCTCGCGCAATTCATTAAGACAGAGCATCCAGGGGAGTGCGGCGTTGTTTACTGCATTGCTCGACAAACATGCGAATCCATTTGCGAATATCTCTGCAGTAAAGGCATTCATGCGCTCTTTTACCATGCCGGTCTTTCGAATGAGGAGCGAGCTGAGCGACTTGCTGCATTCCAACGCGAAGATGATATCGTGATGGTGGCGACAATTGCTTTTGGTATGGGTATTGACAAACCCAATGTGCGCTTTGTTGCGCATGCGGATATGCCGAAATCCATTGAAGGATATTTTCAGGAAACAGGACGAGCTGGTCGTGATGGATTGCCATCCGATGCATGGATGGCCTACGGGCTTGCGGATGTGGTTAATCAGCGCTATTTCATTGACAAAAGTGGCGCGGATGACCTTCATAAGCAGATTGAAACCGAAAAATTGGATGCAATGTTGGGTTTAGCTGAAGCCTGTACTTGCCGTCGCGTTCAATTGCTAGCCTATTTTGGTGAAAAAAGTACGCCTTGCGGAAACTGCGACAACTGTGTGGATCCGCCACAGATGATGGATGCAACGATTGCCGCCAAAATGATCATCAGCTGTATTTGGCGTATTCAGCAAAAATCCAATATGAGTTTCGGCACTTTGCACGTAATCAAAGTCCTTTTAGGCGAGAGCACCGAAAGTACAAAACGTCATGATCATGAAGCGCTTTCAACCTGGGGAATTGGGAAAGAGCTGACTCTTGAACAGTGGCGCAGTGTCATGCGTCAGTTAATTGCACGCCATGTTTTGTGGATTGATTCAGCTAATCACAATGTAGTGCGCTTAGGAGCGTTGGCCAACAATGTGCTTCGCGGCGCAATGAAAATTGAAGTGCGCCGTACAGTAATGGCGAAAGCACAGAAACAGTCGAGGTTTTCGTCTCCCGAACGTGATGAAATGCTCGCACAGCTTTCGGTCCAGGAGCGCCAGATTTTTGAGGCGCTCCGTGTTTGGCGGCGTGATCTAGCGAAGGAGTTGGGTAAGCCGCCTTATGTACTCTTCATTGACCGCACGCTTGTGGCAATAGCAAAGTTAAAACCAGCCTGTATTGACGATCTGCTAGGAATACCCGGTGTGGGGCGCCGCAAAGTCGAGCGTTATGCAGATAGCATTCTGGAGATAGTCGGCAACGAACTTTAAAAATTACTGAGCTGTTGTGCGGGGTTTTTGCTTGCGGTTGGCGAGGATTTTGTCCCACAAGCCGTCCGGTACGCAGCGCATAATTTTGGCAAGCACCCCCATTTGCCAAGGGATTACACGATAGCGGGCGCGAGCTGTAATGGCTTCGACAGCTTCACGTGCAAAATCCTCGGGTTCCATAATGAACGGCATCTTATAAGGATTCTCGGCAGTGAGCGGAGTACGGACGAAACCTGGACAGATGGTTGATACGCGAATGCCGTATTTCTGCATTTCAACCCGAAGGCTTTCGCAATATGTAATGACAGCGGATTTGCTTGCACAATACGCTTCAGAACCGGGAAGACCGCGGATGCCGGCGACAGATCCTATGCCTACGAGTTGACCATTGCCCCTAGCTTTCATAGGGCCAATAAAGGCATGAAAGGTATAGGCCATGGCGAAGACATTAAGGCGGTAGATGTCTTCGAGCATATCAAGATCTTCAAGGTATTCCGTTTTGACACCGTGAGACATGCCGGCGTTGGCGATCACTACAGTAGTGCCACCGGAAAGTCGCTCAAACTCTTCAGCCGCCGCAAAAACCTCTTCACGAACAGTGACGTCGCAAGGGAGAACAATGTTTCGGTCTCGTCCTCCCGGGAGTGCATCCGCTAAGGCCTCAAGTTTGTCGCGGTTACGGGCGACGAGTCCGACGACGGCGCCACGGGATGCGTATTGGCGAGCCAAAGCGGCACCGATGCCTGTAGATGCGCCGGTAATGAAGACATTGAGCACAGGAAATCTCCGAGTGGGTAATGCAGATATGCAAAGGCGCCCCAAGCATAAAGCCTGCGGGCGCCTCAGGCATAAAGGTCTCGTTACTTGCGCTGAGCGCGAACTTGTTCAATCAAGTAGTCGATGCAGGCAGGTGTGCCTTCACGAGTACCAACCAGATGTGGGCCAGTCGCATAGATACCGCCTACGCCAATCATCGGCGTACTGTCAATTTGGTAAGCATTCCAAAGCTGGCGAGCTTGACGAGTCTTATTCATCACGCTGAAGGAGCGCATCGTTTGTTCCCACTTTTGACGGTCAACGCCGGCCTTGGCCATGAAATCAGAGATGTCGGCCGAGGGGTTTTCAAAATTGTAGGGATGTTCTTGATAGATGACGCTTTCAAAAAACGGCATGGAAAGCTTATCAACAAGGCCAAGGGCTTCGAGAGAGAAGTAGGTCTGAGTGAAAGGATCAAGCTTGGGCTGCCAAGCAACAGGGCAGATGCGGATGGCAACATCAGCAGGGGCTGTTTTGGCCCACTTCGCGAAATGCGGTTCAAACTGCAGACAGTGTGAGCAGGTATAGGCGAAAAAGAGCACAACTTCAATCTTGTCCCGACTGGTGGGAGCCGAAGGCGTGACGACCAGATATTCCTTTCCGGCAGTAAAGCTTTGAGCGGCAAAAAGCTGGCCCGAGAGCGGGAGCGCTGCTGCGCCCAGCACAAATTGACGACGAGTAATCATGGTGGAATGTTTTCCTTTTAAAAAACGCTGTCCTGAGCGGAGCAGGCAAGCGGTTATTTCTGCTCAACGATGGTGGGTGAGAGACCTTGATCGGTAAGCCTGTCGAGCATTTCACGGGCATCCGGACGGCTATCGAACGGTCCGACGCGCACACGCCAACCTGCAGGTCCGCCTTCTTGTACTTGTGCAATGATGCCTTGCATACCCAGGGCTGCCGAACTATTTATGGCATCAGCCTTCTGACGAAAAGCCCCTACCTGAACCCAAAAAGTAGCTGCAGGAGTTGCTGCTCGGGTATTCGCTGTGGGTGGGGTGGCGGACTTCAATTTTGGATCTTTATCGACGACGGTTACGGTCTGTACACGTCCCGTTTCTCCTGTTGGTTCCTCGCCTGCAGTTTGATTGAGCCTTGCATTAGGATCTACTGCGCCGGCTAGTTTGGCGGCGGGGTCGACATCCGCGGTAACTTTGTCGACTTTGTCAACGAAAGGGACGGGACTTTTCGCAATCACGAGCATGGCGCCGGCGGCAACGCCGAGGCCGGTTACCACCCCGATTAAGAACCCGGCGAAGCCGGAGGCGAATCCGCTTTTTGCCATCTCGAACTCCGTATTAATTATTGAGCATCCGCCTCGTCATCGCGGCGAGCCATGCGTTCAGGGGCGGAAATGCCAAGCAACGCCAAGCCATTGGCAAGCACCTGACGCGCTGCGGCGAGAAGGGCCAGACGGGCATTGCGTTCGACAGCATCATCCACTAATACGCGTTCGGCATTGTAGAAGGCGTGGAAGGCTGCAGCGAGGTCCTTCAGGTAGTAGCAAAGGATATGCGGAGCATGGTCGCGAGCGGCGAGACGCAACGTATTGGGGTATTCGGCAACGGCACCAATCAATGCTTCGGCGGCTTTCGAATTTAAGGGGGAGAGATCCATTGTGGCGAGCGCTTCACGGTTCGGAATTTCGTAGCCCTGCTCAAGAGCGTTGGCAAAAACGGAACAGATGCGCGCATGGGCGTACTGCAGATAGTAGACGGGATTTTCGTCACTGTTTTTCTTGGCAAGATCAACGTCGAAAACGAATTCAGCATCAGCCTTGCGGGAAACGAGGAAAAAGCGAGCAGCATCCCGCCCTGCCCAGTCGACCAAGTCACGCAGCGTCACATAATTGCCAGAGCGTTTGCTCATTTTGACGACTTCGCCACCCTTCACAACGGAGAGCATCTTATGGAGGATGTATTCTGGAAAGGTCTTCGGGATAGTGACCCCAAGAGTCTTGGAAGCGGCCTGCAGGCCAGCACGAACTCGAGCAATAGTGCCATGGTGGTCGGTGCCCTGAATATTCACGGCCTTGGTGTAGCCGCGGCTAAATTTATTCAGGTGGTAGGCGACGTCTGGTACGAAGTAGGTGTAGGTGCCGTCGGACTTCTTCATTACGCGATCTTTGTCATCGCGAAGGCCATTGCCGAGATCCTCGAATGCAGTCGTGCGCAACCATAACGCGTTGTCGGCTTCATAGGTGTAGCCCGCATCAATGATTGCCTGAACCGTTTTTTGTACGGCCCCGGTGGTGTATAGCGAAGACTCCAGAAAGAAATTATCGAAGCGAACGCCTAAGGCAGAAAGATCGTCATCTTGCTCATTGCGCAGATAGGCGACGGAATAGCGGCGTATCAGATCAGTATCACCGTAGTCTCCGGTGGATTCAATAGGCTCGCCGCCGTGCGGAATGACGGGTTTTTTATCCAGAAAATCGCGTGCGATAGAGACGATGTATTCGCCGTGATAGGCGTTTTCTGGAAGCTCCAGAGATTCGCCTTGCAGCTGACGGCAGCGGACCTGTACAGACATGGCGAGATTGCCAATCTGCACACCGGCGTCGTTGTAATAGAACTCACGCGAAACTTTCCAGCCTTGACTGTCAAGGAGATTGGCGAGGACATCACCTAACGCACCTTGACGAGCATGACCGAGATGCAGCGGTCCTGTGGGGTTGGCGGAAACATACTCGAGCAACACCGACTTTCCGGCAAACTCGTTGCTGCGGCCAAACTTTTCACCCTCCTGAAGCACCTGACTCACTATTGCTGCACGAGCATTTTGAGCCACGCGGAAATTAATGAACCCAGGGCCAGCAATTTCTACAGTTTCCAGCAGTGCCGCGAATGCTTCATCAGCTTTCATCTCAGCAACAAGCGTTTCAGCGATTGCGCGGGGATTTTGCTTCAGACGGCGCGCAAGCTGCATCGCTACGGTACAGGCAACATCTCCGTGTGTCGGATCTTTGGGTTTTTCGAGCTGTGGGACAACGTCCGCAACATCGAGAGCTGCGAGTGCTCGGACGATGAGGTTTTGAATGGCGTCTTTTTGTTGATCAAGCATGTTTCTTTACTCGTCTGAGGGTGAAGTGGCGGATCAGTTGGTCTTTGTACGCTTATCGTGTTCGATCCAGGCATAGGCAGAGTGATTGTGAATCGATTCAAAATTTTCCGACTCAACACGATAAGCCGTTACCCGCGAATCCTTATTGAGTGATTCAGCCATGTCCCGAACAATATCTTCAACGAATTTCGGGTTGTCGTAGGCGTATTCGGTAACAAACTTTTCATCTGCGCGCTTCAGCCGAGCCCAAAGAGGCGCTGACCCGGCAGCCTCTGAAAGCGCAATCTGTTCTCTGAGACTCATGGGACTGGCCAGAACAATAGAGCTTGTCAGGCGGGAGCGCTGATTGTGAGCGCCGTAGCGAGAAATTTCCTTCGAACAAGGACAAAGACTCGTTACTGGGGTGATGGTTTCCTGCCGCAGTTCAAATGCAGCTGGTGAAATAGTAGCCGTCCAAGCACATTCGTAATTCATTACGCTTTCGAGTCGGCTGATCGGCGCTGCTTTGCGCAGAAAGAACGGGAAGCGAATTTCGAAGGTGCCTTCTTGAGCCTGTAGTTCAGCGAGCATTGCTCGAATCGTAGACTGAACGACTTCGATTGTATATGGCTCGGTTTGAGCTTCCAGAATGCCAATGAAGCGCGACATGTGGGTGCCGCGGTGATCGGGTGGAAGGGCTACTGACATCGTGAGCCTTGCCACTGTGTGCTGCACATCAGCCTCATCAGCAACGGTAACGGGGAGTTCAACTCCGCGAACGCCGACACGATTGATGCGGATATTTCGAGGATCACCGGAAGATTGAATATCCGGCAAGGAATTGGTTTGTGGAGCTTCCATATCTAGGCGAGGCCACTGAAACGACGATGAATTCAGGCAGCCGGTACGCTTTTAGAAAAGTCAATTATCTTAACTGAACGGAGGGATGCCCGAGTCTTCTCATGGCCGTTCTCGTTCAGTAAAGTGGAAACTATTGCTTGCATAATGACGCAAGGAAGGACAGATCTAGTCCCCATATAGTAGAAACAGCGCCAAGCGCTTTTGTTCTGCGGATCGATATACTTTTCTAATAGTAGATTCAGCATAGAGCTTCCAACAGACCCTAAAGAGCTCCCGAAGGAGATAGGCCGTATGCCAATGTTCATTTTCCCGCAGCCGGGCGGCAGCCCACTTTTGAGCCTGCTTGTAGGGCTAGCAGCAATTGCCATCGTTATCGGCTTTTTTTATTTTTTTCCTGCCGCTGATTGCTGGGATTTTCCTCGCAGCCGTTGTGTTGATTGGCGCGGTCATCCTGTGGGGTTGGATTAAGCGCAAATTTGGGTTGGAAAGCTCTGATGAACGGCGTTTCCGCGAGGCTATGGAGGCAGCACAACGCACTGCCCGAGAACAATTCCGCAGCGGGATGAAGCCGTCGGGAACGGTTTATGAACGTGAAGAGGTTCTCGTAACAAAAATCGGACAGCCGCAACGCCGACGCATGCAGGATGTGGAAGACATTGAAGAAAATCCGCCGCAGCCCAACGAAAAAGAGACTCACGGCGGGAAGCCCAACGCTTAACAGGTATCTGAATGGGAAAGCGCCGGTTGCGGCGCCTTTCCATTTATAGAAGCGGTGAAATGAGGTAAGCCGCCCCTTCTTTAAGTCGGTTTGAAAGCGGGCGTTGACGCCACTCTTGTGGTGAAACCTCGATGCACTTAGCTTCATAAGTGCGGTGAAGCTGCTTCAAGGAAGCGACGAACTCGTCGTCAAAAATCACCATCATCAACTCAAAGTTGAGATGCAGTGACCGATTGTCGATGTTGAGTGTGCCAAAGACGGCGAATTCATCGTCAACAACAATAGATTTGGTATGTAGCAGCCCGCCTTGATAGCGCAGGATTCTGATGCCGCCTTGAAGCAGATCGTCAAAATAGCGCCGCATTGCCCAATTGACAAATGCATTGTCAGCTTCGATGGGAACGATGAGCCTGACGTCTACTCCACGTAGCGCAGCGTTGAGGAGCGCAGATACTACGGATTCGGTCGGAATGAAATAGGGCGTAGTAATGGAGAGGCTGTGTTCGGCATGACTAATCGTTTCGAGGATGAGCAGTAAGTTGCGGTCGCCGCTTTGATATGGTCCTGAGGGAACAGCAACCAGGGTGGCAGATCCCATTGATGGAATGCGCATCTGTGAAAAGTCACCATCAAAATCTAATGGAGTCCCGTCAGGCTGAAGCGCCCAGTCAAATCTCCAGACGGCTTCAAGCATTTTTGCGCCAGGCCCCTCAATCCGTACCATGGCATCAATCCAGGATCCGATGACTTTGGCTTCGGCATAACTATGAGGTTCGATCATGTTGAAGCTTCCCGTATAGGCGATGCTTCCATCGATGACAACTGTTTTGCGATGAAGACGTATATCGGCGCGCTGAAGATCGAAGAGCTGAAGCAACCTCATCGGCATGGCAGAAGCAATCTCAACGCCAGCAGCTTCAAGGTCTCGTCGAGCATTCGAGCGCAAAAAGTTTCGAGAGCCAAAATCATCAACCAATAGCCGCACGGATACTCCGCGGCGTCTGGCAGCAAAAAGAGCGTCAATTATGACGTCAACGGATCCGCCTTCCTCCCAGATATAGAACTCCATTTCGATGGAGTAGCGCGCGTTTTGAATGTCTTTTTGAAGAGCTGCGATGGTTTCAGCTGCAGAGGCCTTCAGACTAACGGCAGAACCGCCCATGACCGGCATGCCGGCTAATTTGGAGGCTAAATGGATGTAAGTGCGGTGACGCACGAGATGATAGGGCAGAGGGCCTAGCGGAGGGCTTCGGACCTGAGACAACCTGCCCCAGTAATGTGTTGCGTGGCGTAAAAGCCGTGCACGCAGACGACCGATGGGGCGCTCTCCCAGCATCAGATAAAGGAAGAAGCCGACATAAGGCAACACTACCGTGAGCAGAATCCAGGCAAATGAAGAACCCGGAGGATGCCGAGTCAAGATGACGCGGATCACAACGCTCACAACAATGAAGAACTGCACCGCCATCAGCAATATGCTGATTAGCGAGAGATTGTCAAAAACTGGCATTGAAGAGTGTGTTAATCAACGTTGAACCATCATGGTAGGCGACCTGATACCTCTTTGCGGGATTTTTATCTGTAACTCTTGACAGCTTACTGTCTTTCAGTAATAATTTCATTCTCTCGCGACGGAGGGGTGCCCGAGTGGCTAAAGGGGGCAGACTGTAAATCTGTTGGCTTACGCCTACGATGGTTCGAATCCATCCCCCTCCACCAGCGATACTGCTGCAGCAATTCAGCAGGAAAGTTCCGCGGGGCGGAATGATATAGTCCTCGAACTTGAGCGGGTGTAGCTCAATGGTAGAGCTGGGGCCTTCCAAGCCTCCGACGAGGGTTCGATTCCCTTCACCCGCTCCAGATCCTTGCCCATGTGGCTCAGTGGTAGAGCACTCCCTTGGTAAGGGAGAGGTCATGCGTTCGATCCGCATCATGGGCACCAGAATTCCTTAATACGTCCAATCTGATCCGAGTTAATCGGATTTTTTGTTCTTCAGGAGCCACCATGGCCAAGGAAAAATTTGAGCGTACGAAGCCGCACGTGAACGTTGGCACGATTGGTCACGTTGACCATGGCAAGACCACGCTGACGGCAGCCATCTGCACGACGCTCG
>OBVY01000857.1_pt1 | contig 24018 bp, 27 predicted proteins | sample 1538051 | NCBI WGS metagenome assembly OBVY01 (sample SAMEA2580017, study PRJEB22360) | human gut metagenome | biome: human gut; feature: human-associated habitat; material: faeces | place: Denmark | collected 2008/2010 | reverse complement strand
CTATTTTATCGCTTTTTTAGTGCCGAATCAACGTTAGGGTCTGGTTGGCGGTTACAATTGATTATACCATATTTTTTCATGATTTGTCAATAAAGCTGTTTGTCGAATTTTGTCGATATCAAAAAACATCTTTTTCAAAGTGCATTCCGTCAAGAAACATCTCAAAAAAGGCTGGATTTTGAGATTATTTTGTAGTCTTCTGCCGTGTGATTCAAAATTTTTATTGAAAGTAAACGAATAGATTAAGCCGTCCTTCATATACTATACCCGTATTAAAACTTCATATCCGTAAAAAAAATACGGATATGATTGACTTCTGAGGAGAAATTTGATATAATGATAAAAAATTTAAGTACTGGGAGTGTGTGCTCTATGTTAAAACGGTTTGAGGTTGAAAATTATAGAGGCTTTTCAGAAAAACTGGTGTTTGATTTAACTGCGAGGGATTATGGTTTTAATCAGAATCTGATTTTCAATGGCGTTGTTAACAAGGCAATTATATACGGGAAAAATGGCATCGGTAAAAGTGCACTTGGTTTTGCTATTTTTGATATCATCAGTCACCTTACAGATAATAAAAATTTAAAAAGAGGAAATTACAGAAATTTGGAGCACTTAGATCGACCTGCAACATTTCGATATTTCTTTAAGTTTGACAATGATGAGATTGTTTATGCGTACACAAAATTTGATCAATACGATTTACGAAAAGAAGAATTGACTGTAAACGGAAGAGAAGTGATTCGATTTAATTACTTTAGTGATTCCGAAGAAGATCGGTTTGTAGATGATACGCTAAAGGGAAGTTTAAATATCGATTTGAAGGATAACAAACTTTCTGTTCTAAAGTATATCTGTCGCAACACACCAACAAATCCTTATTCTCCAGTCACAAAATTGATTAATTTCTGTGAAAATATGTTGTGGTATCGTAGCCTGTCGGAAGGAAATTCTTATATGGGATTTACCACAGAGAGATTTGAATTAACAGAATTGATTCGTAAAAATGATAAACTGGACGAATTTCAAAACTTCTTACAACAAAATGGTCTGAACTATCATCTTGGATTTGAAAAGGATGCCGACGGATATACTTTGTATGCCTATTATAGTAATGGAAGCCGTACCGCCAAGGCTCCATTTACATCCTTAGCGTCAACAGGAACACAAGCACTGCTTCTTTACTTTGCTTGGAGTACAGTCGCTTTTCCTAAAATTTCTTTTTTGTTCATGGATGAATTCGATGCATTTTTTCACTATGAATCTGCGGAATTGATTGTGAAACTCCTGAATGGGCAATCAGGTTTTCAGTCTGTGCTTACCACCCATAACACTTACTTGATGCAGAATCGTCTTACAAGACCAGATTGCTGCTTTCTGATGACAAAAAATAAAATATCAAATCTGTATGAGTCAACCGACCGTGAAATTCGGGAAGCACATAATCTGGAAAAGATGTATATCAATGGGGCATTTACAGAATGATGAAAATTTTAATTGTATTAGAGGGCGAACGAACAGAACCAGATTTTTTTCAGTCGCTGCTTCAAAAGTTTGAATTGAATGCTGAATTATGTGTTGTTGGGACAAACTTGTATACCCTGTATCACAGGTGTAAAGAGTATGATTTTGAATGCGATATCAGAGATGTGCTGAAAGAACTCATTCGAGATGATGCAACGCAAGCGATGTTGGAACAAAAGTTTGCCTACACTTATCTGGTTTTTGATGCCGATTTGCATCACAAAGCACCGGATCAGCGTGGCAAAACGATTCCGCCTGAAAAGTTAATAGAAGATAATTTCCAAAAACTGGGCTCTGCGAAAAAATTTCTGTAAATTCAACAACAGTGATAAAAAACGATATTGCGAGCGGCTTGAAAAACAGCCGCTCAATTTTTTTACAGTATACAATAAATACCGTAATTTGTCAAGTTTCTTCAACAGTCAGTCTGTCGGGGTACATGATCTCCAGCTCGCCAAGAACTCTGCCCCAGTTTCTCAGCGGCATCGTCCACTTCTTTGTAATCTCGTGGGTTGCCAGATACAAAGCCTTTAAAAGTGCCGTATCGCTGGGAAACACGCTTCTCTGTTTGTTCAGACGACGATAGCCGCTGTTAAGGCTCTCGATCGCATTGGTAGTGTAAATGACCTTTCTCACGTCAGCGGAAAACTTGAAGATCGGTGAGATCACATCCCAGTTTTTGTACCAGCTCTTCATGGCGTTTGGATCATCTTTCTCCCACTTTTCTGTGACACGTTCAAGCTGCTTAAGGGCAGCTTCCTCAGACGGTGCGTGATAAATGGTTTTCAAATCGTTGGCAAACTCCTTCTTGTTTTTTGCACCAACATATTTCAGCGTGTTTCTTACTTGATGAACGATACAACGTTGTAATTCTGTCTGTGGATATGCCGCATTTACGGCTTCTTTTATACCCGAAAGACCATCGGCACATATCACGAGGACATCCTTTACGCCGCGATTTTTCAGTTCATTCAGGACTCCAAGCCAATATTTTGCACTTTCGTTTTCTCCGATGTGTATGGATAAAACTTCCTTGCGGCCTGTTAAACTTACTGCGAGAATCACATATGCAGCCAGCTTCCTGATCTGCCCGTTATCACGCACTGAAAAGTGTACTGCATCGATAAAAACGATCGGATACACCTCATCGAGCGGACGATTTTGCCAATCTTCTATCTGCGCGAGTTGTCATACCCTTTGCGTACAGAGAGATTATCTTTTGCTCAATGCCGGAGATGTCCTTTTGACGCTTTTTTACCACCTTTGGCTCAAATGTTCCGTCTCGATCCTGCGGTACTTCGATCTCAGTTTCGCCTAAATTTCCACGTATCTTCTTTGTTTTCTTTCCCTTGCGGTAATTGGAGCTGTCCGAGCGTTCATATGAACGATACCCTAAGTGTTCATCCAGCTCTGTCTCAAGCATTTCCTGTATCGTGCCGCCCATCAGATCCCTGAGAGCATCCTCAATATCTTTTGCTGTCCTGATATCATACTCCTTGATCAGATCTGTGATGATATTCTTCTTTCCCTCGCTCATTGGTTCTCTTTTTCTTCTGCCATAAAAAATCAGCCTCCTGTGTTATTTATATTTTACCATAGTTGACTGCGTTTTTACAGACTTTTTTTCGGTGGGTCAGATATTTCATGAGTTTTTTTTGCAAGTTTTCAATTGAAAAATTAATTCATTTTCTTTTCTTTCTTCTCTGCATTTTTGGTTGAACTCGGTGCAGAAATAATGGTTGCATCTACAATTGTGCCGCCGTGCATGATATGTCCAGTTGCTTCCATGACACGGTTGATCGCTTTGAAAAATTCCTCTCCCAGATAGTTTTCTTTCAGCAAATGACGGAATTTCAGAAGTGTTGTTGCATCGGGAACCTGTTCCTCCATAAAGTCGATATTCATGAATTTCCGGAATGCATAGCTGTCATAGATGGCATCTTCCACGCCCTCATCAGAGAGATTGAACCAGATCTGCAACAGATACATCCGCAGCATTTTTTCGATTCCTTTTGTTGGTCTGCCACGCTTGCCGTTTGGGTAATACGGGCGTACAAATTCTACCTATTCTTCCCACGGAATAATCTCATTCATGATGTCCAGGAATTCTTCCCGCTTCGTTTTCCGCTTTCCCAGGCTGTACTCATAATCGCTGAATGTCATCTGGCTCATTTCTCTTTTCCTCCTGCTTTTTTGCCTTTTTTCTATTATACCATATTTGCTGCGTAATGGGAAAATTTAATCAGTGTTTCCTTAACTGTTCCTGTACGTTTCTGTCTGCTTGCCATTTCGCATAGTTTGGTAACAAGTTCTGTATAGGCTCTGATTTCATCAGAATCCTGTGTATAGGGAAACCATGGAAAGCTGATTTTCTTCTCACTGATTTTAACAGTAAGCGTATCTGTTCCGATTGTTTTTTTCAGCAGACTCGCTTTACCGGCAATGATTTTTTCAAGCATTGCAAATTTCTCATCGGGAAGAATATCTCTTGAAACAGAAATTGTAAAACGATCTATACCTGTTTCTCCGTTTATATACTTTTGAAAAAGCATTTTATAGATATCCATTGATTATCGTTGCCTGTGCTGACTATAGGAGGGATACTACAGTTCAGATAAAAAATTCTCCGAAATCAAGTTGACTTTCAAGTGATTTTATAGTATAATTAATTTAGGAGAATCTGATAAAATATATTTTTTACAACTTTACGAATCAAACGCAATGCATTATTTAAGGAATCCCTTACATTGCAATCTTTGGATAAAATCTGTATTGTATTGCTATAAAATCAAACGAAACAGGAATTTGATAATATGCCAAAATCCGAAAACCAAAAACAAAAACTTCTTTATCTTTTGAAGTTCTTCTACGAAGAAACAGACGAAGAGCATACTCTCACTGTAAATCAGATGATTGACAAGCTGGAGCAGAACGGCATATCAGCTGCAAGGCGTTCTATCTATGATGATATCCGAACGCTGCAAGATTTCGGAATAGATATTGTTATGCGAAAAAGCAAGACTTGCGAATACTTTTTAGGTTCAAGACTTTTTGAAATGCCGGAATTAAAAATTCTCATTGACAGTATACAGGCTTCCAGATTTATAACAAAGAAGAAAAGTGAATCTATCATAAAAAGACTGAAACAGCTTGCAAGCAAACCTCAGTCACGCAAATTTTCGGGACAAATATATATTTATGATCGGGTAAAAAGCATGAATGAGTGTATTCTCTACAACGTAGATACGCTGCATAATGCCATTGCAGAAAATCGAAAAGTTGCTTTTCGATACTTTGATTATAATATCAAAAGAGAAAAAGTTTTTCGCAAAAACGGTGAATTGTATTCTGTCAATCCACTTGCACTGACCTTTGATCATGAAAATTATTACTTGATTTCCTACAATGAAAAATATAAAGATTACGTTCATTATCGTGTGGATAAGATGACTGATATTGAAATCAGCTCTGAAAAAAGAATCATTCCTAACGAACGATTCAATGCAGCAGAGTATGTAAAACCGATGTTTTTCATGTTTGATGGTAAAATCGAGCGAATCACAGCTTTATTTCACATATCATACCTGAATGTTATCATTGACCGTTTTGGTGATAATGTGATTTTACAGGAAATCAAAGATAAAGAATGCTTTAAAGCAACGTTTCAAGCGGCGGTAAGTCCGACTTTCCTCTCATGGATCATCGGATTTGGTGCGGGAGCTTTGATTCTTTCTCCACAGTGGGTGGCAGATGAAGTGAGAAATCTTGCACTGGAAGCTGTAGAGATGTATACTGAAAATTCATAGTACTATTTATGGTACACCTGACATGATATACTTTTATCAACACCTGAGGAAATGATCGTACACAGGTGAAATTATACTATGTCAGGAGAATGAAATATTATGAATATGTTTGAGATGTTTGTTGATGAAGAAAAAACTTACGAGTATGGTGAGAAAGAACTTAACAGTAAAATACAAAGTGTTACTTACACAAGCGATACTGTAAGGACTTCATATATTCCAAGAAAGAACATAATTGAATGCGGCTTTTTGCAGGATGATGTCAGAGTTTATTTGACTTTCATAAGCACAGATGGTTCCGACTTTTCTGAAAATTTTTCTAATGAGGCTTTAACTGCTATTACACAGTCAGATACTGACTGCGTTGAAAAGTTTGAAGAAATTTTCAAGATGATATTTGGGATAAAGTTTGATCGAGCAGCGATTGACGTTTCTAATTATGGAATTTCAACAGGAAGAAGTAGTAGTGGCAAAGTTGATGTTTCGTTTTATGTTTACTATCATAATACCCAAATAAATGTATTCTTCTTATCAGAAGAAGGAAGAAAATGTTTTTCTGAAAATATGAAAATTAAAGAATTAACAAATCGAATAAGTGATTATGATTTAATATAGAATGTTTAAATTCTAAAAGTAAATCCTTATACAGCCTATGAGGTCATCCTCACTCGTCCTCATAGTCTAAATTGAATTTGAGGGGACAAGTTATGCCAATAATGATTGAAAATATAAACGCACAGACAATAACGCCGGCAAACGGCAGAAATCCCAGACAGCTTTACGAGCATCAGGTGGATGCCGTAAAAAATTTGGATGCCATGAATCGCAAGGAAAGCTTTCGGACGCTTCTTGTCCTTCCTACAGGTGGCGGAAAAACATTGACGGCTGCTTACTGGCTTCTGAAAAATGCAGTGGACAAAGGCAAAAAGATACTCTGGCTTGCTCACAGACACCTTTTGCTGGAACAGGCTGCGGAGGCTTTTGCACGGAATGCTTATACAGATGATATGGTGAATCACACTGTGTTTAATTATCGTATTATTTCCGGTATGCACGATAAGCCGATATATATCAAGAAAACGGATAATATCATTATCGCAAGCAAAGACAGCATTGTCCGCAGTCTGAATCACCTTGACGAATGGCTTTCAGGAGAAGAGATTTATCTTGTAATTGATGAAGCACATCATGCAGTTGCAAAGTCATACAAGAAGATCATTCGGTATGCGGCAGACCATACAAAATCCATGAAACTTCTCGGACTCACAGCAACACCGTTTCGTACCTCAGACGATGAGCAGGGAGCTTTGAAACAGGTGTTTACTGATGATATTGTTTACAAGACGGATCTTGATACGCTGATTAAAAAGGGAATTCTTGCAACGCCCGTTTTTGATGAATATCAAACGGAGATTCAGTTTACAGAGCATCTTGGTATTAGGGCACTGAAAAATATTGAGAATCTGGACATCATTCCGGAGGATATTGCCGAAGATATTGCGGAAAACAAAGAGCGTAACAGTATCATTGTAAACAAGTATTTTGAAAACTATGAAAAATATGGTTCGACAATCGTATTTGCATTGAATATCAATCATGCGATTGCACTAAATGCTCTTTTCAATGAAAAAGGAAAGAAATACGGCATTAAATCCGAATTCATTATTTCTTCTGTGCGTGATGCGATAACCGGAATCACGATTTCCAATGAGGATAATGAAGAAAAAATAGAAAGATACCGCAATGGAGAAATTCAGGTGCTTATCAATGTGAATATTCTGACTGAGGGAACCGACCTGCCGAAAACGCATACCGTATTTCTAACCCGACCTACTGTTTCTACAACGCTTATGACCCAAATGGTGGGACGAGCTTTGAGAGGTCTGAACGCAGGCGGTACAAAAGAGGCTTATGTAGTCAGCTTCGTTGATGACTGGAACGACAAAATTGCATGGGTAAATCCTGAGACGCTTACCGAAGCTGAATATACGGAAAAGGAAACTGACAAGGAAAAGAGAGAGCATAATGTACGCTTGATATCCATTGAAAAAATGGAGGAGTTTGCACGCATGGCAGATGCAAGTGTTGATACATCTGCTCTGGACAGTATTTCTCCCATTGAACGTATCCCTCTTGGAATGTATGTGTTTTCTACATTTGAGAGTAATCATCAGATACTGGTATATAATAGCACGCAAACTGCATATCAGAGCTTGATTCAGGATTTGCCGAACTTGATGGAACATTATGGTATTGAAGATGAAACCATACCGGAAGGCACGTTGGAGGATATGACAGAACACTGTTTTTCTAGTTATTTTGATGAAAATATGGTACCTTCCTGCAACCGCAATGATATTGCACATCTTCTGAAATTTTATGCCCAAAAAGCAGTTGTACCTCTTTTTGTTACCATTGATGAAATGGATAGAAAGAAACTCGATGTTTCTGAAATTGCAAAGAAAATTTATGATGAAGATATGCGAAGAAGCGAAAAGAATGACTATATTCAGAAACTTTGGGAAGACGATGAAAGTTTAATACATATTTATTATTCAAATCCGTATTTTTTTAAAAAGATGATCGATCTGGAACTTGATAAACTTGACGGCGATTTAAAAATTGCTGTAACTGAACCTCAGAGCGAAGTAGAAATGCGAAATCTGGAGCAATTCCCATTACAAAAAATTATTGAAACGTACCCGAAAATAGGACTCAAACTCAAAGAAAATGCCTATGCCGCTGCAAGAAATAAGGATGGCTATTATGTATGCAATTGCTGCAAAGAAGTATTTCCCACACGAATCTATTTACAGGTAGACCACATTATTCCTATGGCAAAAGGAGGTTTGACTGTACCGGAAAATCTACAGATACTTTGCAGAACGTGTAATATGCGTAAGGATGATAAATGATGGTATGGGAAAAGTATAAGCTTACGCCGCAGAATATTGCAGATTATATGCTTTATGAAGATGTTACTCATAAACGGGAAATTGAGATATTGTCAGATTTGTTTAATAATCATAATGATATGATTATCCAGAATTACCGGAATGATTATCTGAAATTGAAACAACAGGTATTTACTTTTATGAATATATATGAACTAAGTAATGATGAATATTCTGAAGCTGAACAGATTCTTCGGGAAACAGCTGATGTCAAAGAATTGTATTCATACGATGAAGCAGATTGCTTTGGCGAATATTTCAAATTCATATGGCTTCAGCTTATGTATTCCGGTATTTCCTGCCGGAAAATGAAACTTAGAAATTTGTTGAAAGCTTTCGGCTATAAGAGAAGATCAAAGAAACTAATAAATTGCATACAGCAAGCAATAGATAATTTAAATCTGAAAGTGTATTTACGTGATCATATGCCTTGTAATATATATGATATTGATATTGGTGATATAATAATTATAAGATTGATAGCAGAAAGTTCGTTTGGTAGATAAACTGCCTGATGCTGTCAGAAGTACTCCGGAAACAGTTAGTGGTCTCGCTCGTTTGGCTATTTGCAGTAATTTGCGGAATTGCTATAATCATTAAGTGACATAAATAGCATGATGATAAAACGGAATTTCTCAAAAGAGAAACTTTATGTCCACCTTACCCATGTCGTTCTACTTAATTGCTAATTTGTTGTCTTTTATCTACTGTCATTTCATAAATTCAAACACCAATTAAACACCAATATCAAACTGAAAGTGCCGTAAACTGCGAATTTACGGCATTTTTGCTGTGGAGGTGTTTTCTTTCTCAAAAAACACCTCCACGCCTTTTTCTTTCAGCTTTCGCACAGTCGTCAAAGAATCTACAGTGTTTCGTGCAAACCGGCTGACTGACTTTGTGACAATCAAATCGATTTTGCCATCCAGAGCATCTGCCACCATGCGATTGAATCCATCCCGATGTTTGGTATTCAGGGCAGAAATGCCCTCATCGGGATAGACTGCAACAAACTCCCAGTCTGCCCGTTCCTGAATGTACTTGGTGTAGCGATCTACCTGTGCAGCATAAGAGGTCTGCTGCTCCTCAGAATCCGTGGAAACTCTGGCATAGGCTGCCACTCTGCGTTTCTGAACCTTGGTTTCCGGCAAATGTGTTATGGGGTGAAACTTTGCCGGTATTTTTAGGACTGTCGCCATTTTTTCTGCCTCGCTTTCTCTCGCATTTCCGTTGTCCAGCTTTCCGAACGGGAACGGTCTTTCCAAGATACGATTTGTTCCGTTCCGTCCGAAAAGCAAAATTGCAGTTCATTGGGTGCCGGAATCTGAATCTGTTCGATTCGTTTCGCAAATTGCTCTGCATCAAATTCCGATATTTCCAAAACATCACAGCAGGCAGAAATCAGCGTATTTTCCGGAATCTGTTTTGCTGTTGGACAGTATTTTTTCCCTTTGGTGTTGTAAGTGGAACAAATCCAGACCACACCGGTCACAGTCGTTTTTCTGCGGTAATACTTGCCGCAGCAGGCACACCGTATTTTCTGCGTAAATGGATATCGGTTTGTGGTACAGGAACCGGCATATTTTTTCTGCCGTTCCGCCATTTGTTTCTGCACCGCATCAAACTGTTCCTGCGAAATAATGGCTTCATGCGAACCGGCAACGAAATACTGCGGAAGCTGTCCGATGTTAGCCACCTTTTTCTTGGTAATGTGATTTTCCCGAAAACTTTTTTGCAGCAGCAAATTTCCGGTGTACTTTTCATTGCGGAGTGTTCGCCTTACGTCCTCTGTCGTCCATGCACAGCCACGCACCGTGCATATCTGCTGTTCATTCAGTTTCTTGGCAATTGCCAGCTTACCCATACCAGACAGATAATATAGAAAAATCATTCTGACGATTTCTGCCTCTTCCGGTACGATTTCCAGTTTTCCGGATTTGGTTCGCCGATAACCCAGCATTCGCATACTCCCGACTTTTCCCTGTTCAAAGTCCTTTCGCATCTGCCACTTTTTGTTCTCGCTGGCAGAATAGCTTTCCTCCTGTGCGTAAGATGCCAGAATGGAAAGCATCAGTTCGCCGTCTGAACTCATGGAATGAATCCGCTGTTCCTCGAAATAGACATCAACGCCCAGTGTTTTCAGTTCTCGTACGGTTTCCAGCAAGGTAACTGTGTTTCGTGCAAAACGGGAAATGGACTTTGTCAGAATCAAGTCGATTTCTCCCCGCCGGCACCGATTCAGCAGCTTTTGAAATTCCACCCGATTTTCCTTTGTTCCTGTCAATGCCTCATCTGCATAAACACCGCAGAACAGCCACTCCGGATTGCTTTGGATCAGCTGATTGTAATAGCTGACCTGTGCCGACAGAGAATGGAGCATGGCATCCTTTCCGCTGGACACTCTGGCATAGGCTGCCGTCCGTTTCAACAGGAATGGCTTTTTCTGTGGAAATGCAACTTTTTGTATCACTCGTGCCGTGATAATCTCCCCCTTTCCGATGACATATTACCGTACGATCGGGCAGGAGTCAAGGAATATACTGCACAAAGATAAGCCGGAACGTTCGGCAATTATGGTGTTGATTTTTTGGAATTCCTCCGGCGTGACCAATCCAGCACGCATCCAGCTTTTCAAAATCGAAACTGTGGTTTGATACGTAATGATCTTATGGTAATGTTCTTTTTCCATGTGCCATTTCCTTTCTGTGCTTCCCATAGCAAAGACGGGAACAATATTTTCGGTGCGAACTGGGATAGGCAAAAAACGGCTCTTTGCAGATAGGACAGAGCTGTTGTTGTTTGCCGTTCCCCGATACAGCATGGTGATTCCACCAAGTGTTGTGGCATTGTGTGGAACAGAATCGTTTCGGCTTTCGGTGCGGTGTCTGCACAACAGAACGCCCGCACTGCGGACAGTGTGGGCAGGATTCGCTTCCTCTCTGCCGTTTGCAGAAAGAAGCAACTGTGTTGACGGACAGCCCTAATTGGGCTGCGATTTTTTTGTAACCCAGACCGCTGCTGTGCAGCTGCCGGATCTGGTCTTTTTGTTCTGCATTCATCCAATCACCCCAAAATTATCCCAAGAAACATAACCGGTCACATACTGTCCAACCGGTGTCTTTCCGCAGAACTCCGGCTTTGTGGTGATCCGATAACGACCGTTCTTGCAGGCAATGCCGTCATAGAGATAGTAAGTGCCGCTGATTCTTCTGGTTACAGATGTAGTTTCTGCACTGGCGAACAGAGGTGTGTTGGCACGAATGTGAACCTTCTGTCCTTTGGTGAACTTGCTGCCATTGGTGTAGACCACATTTCCGTTGGCATCAAATACAGAGTATCCAGTTTTGCAGGCTTTTTTTGCGTTTTCTAAGGAAGAATACGCCCCCAACTGCGACTTTGCATCTGCCCAAGACTTTCTCACTCGGTAAAGCTGCTTTGTTGCAGGAATAGGTGTTGTGGATGCAGAACCTGCATTCAAATAAGACTGTACCTTTTTCTTGAACTCCGCCCAATGGGGCAAAATGTACGCAGGACACATCTTGTACCGATTGTACATGGTGTTCAGCTGGTCAATCGTTCCGTTTCGTCCGTCACGAACATTGAGCCAGTGGGTATGGGTGTAGAGATGATTGATGTCCAATCCATACTGTTTTAATAACGCTGCCGCCAATTTTGCTGCATTATCTTCCGACTTCTTATCCGTAGAATTGTATGCAGAGGACATAATACACTCGATGGCAATGGTTCTTCTGTTGCCGTTCCCAGAACCGTCAGCGGCGTGCCAGCCGCTCAGGTTGTGGGGCAGATTCTGCCATGCACAGATATTGTCAACATAATAATGGACACGCACATCCTTCATGTTGTTATTGACGGTTGCCCTTGTGTACTGTTCCGCAGGGGTCATGCCGCTTGCTACTGTGATCCAGTCTGTGTTATGGACGGTCACACCGATGATTTTCCCCGCCATGGAAGCAGAGGGCATATCAATGTGGTTGGGATTGTGTTTGGTGAGTAAATACTCGTTGATTTTTACTCCGTTCAGAGTCGTTGTTGCATCTGGTCTTAAAATAGCCATAAGTTAGTCCTCCTTGTTTGATTTTTCTTCGGTTCTGCCGACTTTCGTCTGCAAAACATCGATTGCCTTTTTGATTGCAGGCGGGTAGGGGATACCCATTAAGCTTGTATTTTCAATGATGGATAACAGTTCGTTCAAACAAAAACTGATGCAGACAGCATCTCGAATGTAAGTCGTGCTGAGCAGAATATCCATCCGAACTGCAACGACGATCAGCATTAAAGTGCAGACTTTTTTCGCCAGACCAAACCAGCCGGCTTTGGAAGAAAGTCCGCCGCTTTCCGTGTGTTTCGATTTTTTCATCATGGCGGTGATGATGCCGGTGAAGAAGTCGATTGCCATAAAGACGACCAGTGTCACCAAAGCGGAGTCCCAGCCGCCAAAAATGGCAGTAAAAAAGCCACCGACCAAGCCGACAGCCACGCAAATGGTATCTTTCATCATGTTTTAACCCTCCAGTACTTTCAGGAATCGGATTTTCGGATGAGAATTGTTGCTTCTGCCCACCCAGGCAAGGTAATATTCGCCGTCAGAAATGCTGGTGCATTCTGTGATGGTGGTGATAAAGGTGTCCGACTGCAGCCATTGGAAATCCAGAGAAACCGCACGATTTGCATCAATCTCTGTGTTTACATACACGCCAATAGGAATGTCAATTTTCTGCGGTTTCTGCACCAGATACAGGCTTCCGGCTTCGCTGGAACCCGACTGATAGGACATTACGATTTCCGCATTTTTCGTCAGAGACAGAGGCTTTGCACAAACGGTCAAGACCGACTTATCCCAGTTAAAACACGTTTGTGAGTAGGACAGCACAAAATCATTTGCTGCACTGCAAAACTGCGGATAAGCAGTCAGGAAATCCACCATAGTCTGATACCTGCCGTCCAGAATCATACTGAGATTTGGTGCATAGGTCGAAACGGCATCCTGTCCGGACTGAAACAGGACGGTGTAATTTCTGCCGCTTGTCAGGTTGTCGATTTGTTTTTGCAGGCTCTCCAAAGTGCGTTCTGTCTTTTCCGAATAGACTGTAATCTTTGTGCTAAGCCCATTGATTTGCGTGCCGAAACCATCCCATTGTGTGATTTTAGCAGCAGTGATTTGATCCAATGCAGATTGATTTTCGTGGGTATGTGCCTTTTCATTCAATGCTGCAATGGCTTCCCGAAATGTTTGGATATTGTAAGTTGTATCATCCTCGAATTCCTGAAGAGTACGCAGCAAAGAGAGTTCATCTGCCGTCAAATCATCTAAAACATTCAGATTTTTATGAATGTGTGCCTGCTGTAAAAGTGGCTGAACAGCGTCCTGAACCAGTGCTTTTACAGCATCGGTATCCGGATAATTTGTCAAATCCGGAGAAATGCCGTCCTTACCGGGCAAACCATCTGCACCATCTTTTCCATCCTTACCGTCAACACCATTCATGCCTTTCAAACTTTCCAGCCATTCTGCAGCTGTCCCTACAAAACCGTTTTCTATGGCAATTTCATAAGCAGAACGGCCATCCTTTCCGTTTGCTCCGGTTTGCATCTCTGAGAGTTTTTTCAAAAGCTGCGTATACAGATCCGGAGTCGGCGGAATGGGTGTTGTACCGTCCTCCACAAAACCAGACGGTCGAATGTGAAGAGTTACCGGTACCGTTGTCGCACGCAGTGTAGTATTGCTTTCTGTATCGTAGCCAAACAAACTCATCTTCACTGCACCGGGATGCAGTTCAGCAGGCAGCAAACAGGTTGTCCCGTCTGTGCCAAGCACCAAATTGTATGTTTCTTCGCACTGGGTGAACTGCACCACTTTGTGCAGCGTTTTCCAAGCCCCATCGAACACGAACTTCACCGAAACAAATGCGATCTGGTCAGAGGCAATGACCTCTCGCTCCAGTGCTTCGATTTTTTGCTGTTTCACTAAAAATTTCATCATCCGTTTTTCACCTCATTCCACACATTATTTTCAGGATCATATTCCAAATAGCCGTCTACACACTGGATCTTTTTCAGATAATTGTTGTAGGAATGTTCTCCGGAAGACATCCAGTTGACCGGTTTGGTGATGGCGTTCCACTGTGCAATCGTGCCTTCATAGGTGATGGCTGTTAGACTTTCACAGTATGTCAGCATATTTTCCCCAAAGGTTCTGCAATTCGCAGAAATGGTAAGGCTGGACAATGCTGTACATCTTGTAAACGCAAAAGCATCAATGGAATCACACGCAACACGAGCAGTCTTCAGCTTTGCACAGCCGCTAAAAGCATACTTTCCCCACGTTTTCACGCTGGCAGGCACAGTGACTTCTGCAATGGCGGTGTGATAAAAGGCATATGACCGGATCGCAGTAACAGCTTGCGGAATCGTAACAGAAGTCAGGCCGGCGGTATAGCCGATTGCAGCATCTTCCTGTGCAAAAGCGGCATCCCCAATGCTGGTCAGTGTAGCCGGCAGAGATACCGTTTTCGCATTGGCACAATGATAAAATAAGCGGTCACCCAGACCAGTGATGCCATTGCTGAGTACAATTTCTTTGATCTGGCCATTTTGATCAAACACAGAATCATGAGAGGTATAATCGTAGGTTGCACCCGTGCCACGCAGCAGCAGTTTGCCATTGTCATAGAGAACATAGTAGATGTTTTCACCGCACTGTCCGGTTGCTATGATTTCGCCTGCGGTCAAATCATCTACCTTGGTTTGCAGTTCAGAAATCTGGCTGTTCATTGCATCCAGCCGCTTTTGCAGTTCGTCCAGTGTGGCATTTGTCTTTGCCATTTCAGAGAGCATCTCCGTCACTCTGCATTTGCCAAGGATGCACTTGCAGTAACCGCATTTGCTCTCATCTGCACGGCAGTCTGTCAGATCGGAATCCAGAATAGCTGTCGTTCCGGCACGCAGTCTTACAACTGCTAGAGTCAGATAAGTCGTCACATTGTTGTTGATAAAGATGGGAATGGTTGGACTGGTGGCTGCTGTACCTGCCAGAACACGAATCCCACAGGTACGAGTAGAACGATCACAGTAGATTCCGATTGCTACATAACGATTCAGAGATTCATCTACATAGGAAGAAAGGTCGATGGTATGCAGGGTATCACTGATAAAGTAGTGTCCATCGATCCACGCCTTACCCGTGCCGAATGTAACGGACAAATTTTTAATTGTTGGTGCAAAGCACTGCCGGTAAGTATCCAGAATCCCGTTACAAATCAGGCTGGACAGATATGCCGTGAAATCCTCTGCGGTATACACCCGGTCAAGGTTTTGTGCGTTAAAAAATCCATAGGAAAAAGACATATGAATATCACTCCATCTCTTTAAATGTCGGGGTCAGACTTCTGCCATTCTGGTCGAAACTCTCCACCATGCCGATCAGCTGGATTCGAGGTTGAATCAAGCCGAATCTTCTCTGTTCCACAGTCACATAGTCGCCCACAAAGTAATCCTTGTTGTACTGATACTGGGTGGAAAAAGCAGCGATGGCAGATTCTGATGCCGTTTTTGGCTGCACCAGATGTTCTGCACCGCTGCTTTTCAAAATTTCCAGATATTCCGCATCCGTCACATCTTCTTCCTGTGTGGTGTTTCGCTCATCCACATACACCTCATAGCGGTCAAGATAGGTCGGCTCTGTACCGGAACAGAAGGTGGTTCGCTTTCTGGCATTTCCTTCGCCGCAGCCCAGCACATAGGCAAAGTTTTTCTGCACCGCATCGTCTGCTGCATAGGAAAACGACAGCAGATTGTTGTACGCATCAGAGAATACGATGTGGGGATTGTCGTCCTGCAACAAACTGCGGTCTGTTCCGGAAAACAGGTCGCATTTTAGGGTATTTCCATTCAGCCGCACATTTGCCGAACCGCCGATGGTTTCACAAAGGCTGTACAGCCATTCCAGAATATTGTCATAGCTGACCTGCATTCGTGCGGTTTTCTGCCAACAGTCACCGGAAACCGTTCCCATGGAAAAACCGGGCAGATTGCGGATTCCGGCGGAGATGGCATTGCGGGACAGCACCTTGCGGACGATGTCCTCATAGCTGCCGTTTGCGGTGATGGTGGGATAGATGATTCGCCGTTCCAGCAGACAGGCAAGAAACCGTCCGGTGACCGTTAGGTAATCGCCTTTCTCGGCATCGGTTTCCAATTGCAAAGATTCAATGATGCCAAAGTGCTGTGCATCATCGCTCCTCGACACAATTCTGCCACGCTGAAAGATGGATACATTCTGCGGACTGGCAGCGATGTACACCTCAAAACAGCCGCACTGGTAAAATTCAATGTCCCATAAGAGCGAAGAATAACTGTCGCAGATGGCTTCCAGTGACACAGAGATTTGGTCTTTCAGAGCCGTCAAGCTGTAAATTTCCAACTGCATAGCTATACCCCCAGATAAGAATTGCGGTGCATCAAAGTTACACGCAGTTTTTTCACACCACGAACTGCCTCGACCCGAAAGATATTTGTGCCTTCCTTCAAGGTCAGCCAAGTCGAACCGGAAACCAGCCGGTTCAGGATATTGCTGTCTACGCCATTGCGTGTCAGCGTGACGGTCTTGTTTCCGGTTTTCGTGGTAACCGTAATGACATCGCCGGTCAGAATATCGCCTTTGATTTGCAGATACTCGCCGTTTTCATTGTAGATGGTCGGAGTCACTGCCACCACTTCCTGCGGAATGTCGCTGGGCAATGCCTCGATTCGCAGCGTGAATCCGGTTTCATCCCCGTCATTGGTAATGGAGAACAGGTTGCTGTTGGAATACACACCCAAAGGAAACGGAGCATCGCTCTCTGGAAAGGGAAAGTGAAATGCTCCGGTGATGCCGCTGTAATAGGCATAAAAAATATCCCGGCTGTACCAGTAAATATCCGGACAGAGAATGGAGATCTGCCCGCTGATCTGCTGCTCGAAATTTGACACCTCGCAGGTTTCTACATACCCCTCGGCATAGACATCGATGTTCGCCGTCTTGTACCAGATCTTGATGTATCGGGACGGCTTGACCACATGATACAGCTGATGCCGCCGTTTCTCGATGCCGATGCCACGCATGGCAAAGGAGATGACCACGTTTCGTTTTTCGATGAAGGCGTTGTTGAGGTAACTGCCGTTCATTCCTGCATAATTTGAAGTGCTGACTGTTCCGGCAGGTGGATTCAGACCTTCGATTTTGGAGGTCATGTATTGATTGGCGGTGGTTGACAGGTTCAGCTGTTCGCCAGATTCGTTTTCGAGGATAAGAGTGAAATACACGGGGTACCTCCTTGCTTTTTCTGGTGGGGGTGTGGTATAATAGATAAAAATGATAGGGACATTAGCCCTGTAAATCGGAATTTGACGAACCGGTTTAAATTGGGACTTAAGTGAGTAAAAAAAGAATTTGAATAATTAAAAAATCATAATCCAGTAATTTCGATTGGGGAGTATAAATTATGGAGAATGGCGGATTTGTTACATATACAGACAAAGATAGAGATATTGTCAGAAAAGGAATATGTGAAATTGCAAAGGTATTACTTGGCGATGATACCCAAAGAAAACTCAGTATGCTTTTTTGTTTAGATTGGTTTATGGATCCATATTATCAGCAGGATATAAGTGATATTCATGATGATTTAGTGTTATTGTTACAAACAGTGATTACTGAACCAAATGAAGATGATGTAATAGAAGATGCAATAGAATTACTGATGAGCTATGAGTTACCACCATTTCCACTTATTGAAGAAAAGAGAAACAGAATACCACTAAAATTTCAAGATGATATAGCTTATCTGTTAGACCCCAAAAGTTTTGAAGAATAAATCCCGGGTTTACCGCATTGATTAAAACCAAGTTTTCCTTTAAATCACTTACAACTTCCAGTTTTGCAATATTTACACATTCAACGCATTCCGTGTCAACCGATAAATCTCCAACCGTGACAGTGCCTTCGGCGATTGATTGGTCTGATTCACCGTTTTCCGGTTATCCGTATTGTAATAATTGTTCACCGTCCCGCCGGAACTGCCGGGCAGCATGGCTCCGGAGATTCCATGCAAGCTGTAATTCAAATCAGAATCCATAGTCAGCTGCATGGCTTTCGCCACACCGCCGACGGCTTTTTCCACATACTTCTTGCTTTTGTCGATACCGTCTGCCAGCCCTTTCATAAAGTCCGGCATCCAGCTCTCGTAGTCTGTTAGAGGGCCTTTATCCGGCACAGAAAAGTGCAGGAAATCCCGAATGGTATCGGCAACATTGGTAACGCAGTCCGCCAGCCAGCCGATGACACTCTGAATGCCATCAATGATTCCCTGAATGATATCCCGTCCCCAGTTCCAGGCATCGGAAGCCAGTCCCTTGATATATCCCACAGCGGCATCGAATCCATTCTGAATGGTGGATTTGATGCCGCTGATTTTGTCGGAAACCGCAGAACGAATGTTGTCCCAGATGCTGGACACCGTAGAAGAAATGCTCTGCATCACGTTGGAAATGGTGCTCTTGATGCTGTTCCAGATGTTAGATACCACCGACCGGATAGCGTTCAGAACATTGGAAACCGCTGAACTGATTTGATTCCAGATAGACGATACCACAGAAAAAATGGCATTCATCACACTGGAGATCGTGCCGGAGATGCTGTTCCAGATGGAAGAAACTACATTCCAGATTGCAGACAAAACAGACGAAATGAAACCGGATACCGCATTCCAAACCGTAGTCACCACATCTTGAATTGCCGTCAAAACCGTGGAAATCGTATTGGAGATGGCATTCCAGATGGTTTCAAAGGTCGTTCGGATGCCCTCTAAAATGGGTGTTAAAAACGCCACGATCGCATTCCAAACGGTCGTAATGACGTTATGAATTGTCTGAAAAACCGTAGAAACCACGTTGTAAATGGCATTGAAAATCGTGCTGAAAAAATTGTAGATTCCTGTCCAGATGGCAGTGAAGAAATCCCGAATCGCCGTAAATACAGTTGTTGCCACCGTCTGAATGGCAGTGACAATGGCTGTGAAGGTATTGGAAATGGATGTCCAAGTGTTGACGAAAAAGTCCCGGATTCCGGTAACGATTCCCGTGAAGAAGGAAGCAATGCTGTTCCATGTATCCACGAAAAATGTTTTGATGGAAGTCCAGACTTCGTTCCAGCTTGTTCCGAACCACCCCAGCACCACATCCGCAATACCTTTCAGAGTATTCATGATATTGCGAAACGTGTTGACAATGAAGTCCCAGATAGAAGTAAAAATACCCTTGATACCGTCCCAGCACTGCTCCCAGTCGCCGGTAAATAGACCAATCAGCACATCAAGTGAATTTAAGAAAATATCTGCAAATCCAGAGAAAATATTGGAGATATTCTGAAAGACGCCTTCAAAAATAGGGGCTAACAGATTGCACAGCCCGTCCCACGCCGCTTTCAGCACATCGGTGAAACTCTCAAAGTCGAATCCCAGAGCATTTAGTCGGTCAGTGATGCCCTGTGTCAATCCGGTAAAGGTGCTTTTGATTTGCTCCCAGATGGCGATGATGTTGCTTTTGAATTCGTCATTGGTTTTCCAGAGATGCACAAAGGCAGCCACCAAAGCAGCAATAGCTGCGATAATGGCGAGCAGCGGACCTAAGGACACGCCTAATGCTCCGGTAATGGCTCCGATGCCACTCTGCACAGCAGAGAAAAGGGCGGGCAGTTTGGACACTGCGGAAAAGACCGTCCCCACGCTGGAAATGGTTTTTCCCAGCACCACCAGCATCGGACCCAAAGCAGCAGCCACCAGTGCAATTTTCACAATGGTTTCTTTGGTCTGCGGATCCAGTTGATTCAGCTTGTCCACCAGTTCCTGAATACGGGAAACAATGGAGCGAATGGTAGGCATCAGAATATCACTAAAACTGATTGCCAGTTCTTCCAGCTGGGACTTCAAGATGGTTACTTGTCCAGCAAGATTGTCCTGCATGACCGCTGCCATTTTTTCGGTCGTGCCATTATAGCCGTCTACTGTATCCGAACAGGTGTCAATGGCATTGGACAGTTTTTCAAAGTCCGCCGGGGAACCGTTGATGATCGCCAGCATACCGGACATTGCCTCTTTGCCAAACAGCGATGCGGCTGCCTGTGCCTGTTCTGCCTCGGAAAGTCCGCCCAATTTCTGTCGGAGTTGTTCCATGAGTTCCCGCAGAGAATACATTTTGCCGGAACTATCTGTCAGAGAAATGCCGTACTGTTCCATGGCAGATGCCACCGTATCGGTCGGCTTTGCCAGATTGGTAATGGCGGAACGCAGTGCTGTACCAGCCTGTGAGGATTTGATACCGGCGTTTGCCATCAGTCCGATGGCAATGGCAGAGTCTTCAGCAGAATAGCCCAAAGAACCCAGTACCGGAGCGGCATACTTGAAAGTTTCGCCCATCATGCTGACGTTGGTATTGGCATTGGAACTTGCAGCCGCCAGAATATCCGCAAAGTGTCCGCTGTCCGAAGCAGACAAACCGAAAGCGGTCAGAGCATCCGTGACAATGTCCGAAGTAGATGCCAAGTCTTCACCACTGGCGGCGGCAAGATTCATGATGCCTTCGATACCGCTGAGCATATCGTTGGTTTTCCAGCCTGCCATCGCCATGTAGTTCATAGCATCCGCAGCCTCACTTGCAGAGAACTTCGTTTTACTGCCCATTTCACGGGCTTTTTCCCGGAGAGCATCCATCTCTGAGCCGGTCGCACCCGAAACAGCTGCCACCTTTGACATGGCAGAATCGAAATCCGCACCAGTTTTCACGGCAATGGTTCCCAGAGCCGTGACACCGGCGGTGACCGGCAGCAGCTTTTGTCCCACACCGGAAATTTTGTCCCCGGCGGACTGCAGCGTTTCACCCAGAACGCCCATCTTTTCCAAGGCGGTGTGAGAATTGTTTGCTTCTGTGGTTAAGCGTTTCAGTTTGTTTTCGGTTTCGATGATCTCACGCTGCAAAGCATCATACTGCTGCTGTGAGATTTCACCATTTGCAAGAGCCGTATTGGCTTGTCCTGCAGCGGTTTTCAGCACTTCCAGCTTTTCTTTGGTGGCAGATACCGCATCCGCCAGCAGCTTGTGTTTTTGAGATAGGAGTTCCGTGTTAGTCGGATCGAGTTTCAGCAGTTTCTGGACATCTTTCAGCTGCGTCTGCGTGCCCTTGATGTCCTTGTTGACACCTTCCAGTGCCTTGGACAGCTTGGTGGTATCGCCGCCGATTTCTACGGTGATGCCTTTGATGCGGTTTGCCATGTAATCACCTCAGTTCTAAAAAATATCAGCTTTTTTATCAGTAAATCTATTGACATTTCTGCAAAAATGACGTATACTATAAGTGGAGGTGTAGCGTATGAATATTATTGCAGCAATTCAAAATACCATTTCTATTTCGCAGTTCAATCGTGGACTTGCAGGAAAAATTTTTCAGGATGTCAAAAACAGCGGTGCAAAAGTTGTTATGAAAAACAATGCACCGGAATGTGTACTTCTTTCTCCGGATGAATATGTCAGCCTGATGGATGAAGTGAATGATGCCCGCTTACTCACTCTGGCTGTAAAACGAATGGAAAAATTCAATCCGGAAGAAAAAATTCCGGAAGAAAAAGTTATGAAAGACCTCGGAATCACAGACGATGATTTATCCGACTTTGATGAGGTAGAATTTGAATGAATTGGGAAGTAGAATATCTGCCGGAAGCCGAAAGTGATTTAAAATCGCTTGACGGAAGTCAAAGAATACTGGTCTTAAAAGCAATCAAGAAAGTGAAACAAAATCCGCTTCCTGTTTATGAAGGCGGGTATGGAAAACCGCTTGGAAACAAAAACGGCAATGATTTAACGGGCTTTCTGAAAGTCAAACTGAAAAGTGCAGGTCTTAGAGTCGTATACAAAGTTGTCAAGCAAAATGATAAGATGCTGATTATTGTAATTGGTGCCAGAGCCGATGAAGAAGTATACGGCATTGCTCAAAAAAGAATACAGGAAAATGACTTGTAATCAAAACGCATCAAAATCCCTCTGATCTGCCAGCACATCATAATGACACTCGTCATTCTCCCGTTCGGTGAACATATCATTCACCAGACCAATGGTCAAAAAATCCAAATCGCCCATTGACAAACCAAGCTGAACGCACCGCAACAAAAACAGCGGTGTGGTCATCGGTCGGTCAATCGGGCGATGTTTTTTTTAGACTTGACCTGTGTTTCTACGTTCAAACCCCAGAGGTCGATCAGCTGCGGCAAGATCTCATAAATACTGAACGTGTTAAACTGTTCCAGCCATTCATCCGGAGAAGCCGGAACGGCTGGGTCAGCGTGTTTTGCCATGATATAGGCGATGTTCTCAAATACCTCAAGGCTTTCAATATCCAGTGCGGAGGATTCCTCTGTATTTTCTCCCACAGACTTTTGCAGTGCTGCAAAATCCTGATAAATATCTCTGCGAAATTTCATACGATACAGTCTGGGGACTGCCGCACTTGCCTTAAACGGCACATCAATACCATCAATGGTGATGTTCTTCTGAATTGCCATACTGCCACCTCCTTACGCTTTCACAGATGCTACGGATGCTTTACCACTCTGTACAGCGACAGCCAGATTTGGCATATATACGCCTTGTACCAATTCTCATAAACCTCGGCATCCGTTTTCTCACAGGTTTTAGTTTTTACCAAACCACTGTTCAACGCCGTTGCGGTCAAAGACAGCGTTTCTGTTTTAACTTCCTTTTCGTCCTCAATGGTGCTGGATTCTGTTGCCGGACGAGAGGCGGAACAGCAGAACAGACAGTGCCGAATTTTATTCTTATCGCCGCTGAATTCAAACAACAGGGCAAACTGCGATACTTCTGCGGTATTGGTTTCCGTGAGAACGCCCTTTTCATCCAATTTTTCACCGAGAATGTCTGTCGCAAATTCAAGCGGAACCAATGCGATTTCAAGATCTCCAGTGTAACCAGAGTTATTGTTGATCACATAGTACACACCATCGTCAGCGTAAAAATTGGATGCTTCACCTTCTGCATCGATAGACAGCGACACTGCACCGGGAATGCGAACTGGCTTTGCAAAAGTCGGCACACCTTCTTCATCATAAGAGGTGATTTTTGCATAGTGAACTTTGTTCAGACCGAATTTTACCTTGTTTTTCTCCATTGCCATATAGATCAAACCTCCATCTCATAGAGCACTTCATACAATTCTTCCGAATCAATGAATGTTTCTGTTTTTGTATAATAAATTTCATGCTGGGCAAGCACTGCCTCCACCTGTTCTTCCAATTCCGGCTGCTTTTTGTCTGTGTACAATTCAATGTCCAGCTGTTTGCAACTGAAATATGCCACATTATCTGCAGAAAATGGACTCTCTCCGGGAGAGAGAAACAGCAAAAAAGGCGGTGCGGGACTTTCACCCTCGGCAAAATGATGGTAGGCGAAAGGTAGTCCCATCTCTTCCATCATTTCTGCGATCTGTTCGTAGGTCATGACAACGCCCCCTCGATCAAATGCTCCAACAACTGCACACCGTTTTCTTCCGCAGGGGCAATATGCGGTCTACCGGATACACGACCACCGCCACGCTTGGCACAATGTCATTAACTTAAAACGGCTCTTGAATGGCAAGCAGAATGTCTGGAAGTATCAAAATGGCGAGGAAAAGAG
>OBVY01000854.1_pt1 | contig 24069 bp, 19 predicted proteins | sample 1538051 | NCBI WGS metagenome assembly OBVY01 (sample SAMEA2580017, study PRJEB22360) | human gut metagenome | biome: human gut; feature: human-associated habitat; material: faeces | place: Denmark | collected 2008/2010 | reverse complement strand
GAAAACATTTTCATAACGTTTTGTGCCTGAGCGAAGCGAAAGGAATGGATATAAAAATGAAAATAAAAAAGTACAGAGCAAAAGAGCTGTGTATGTTAGACAGCGGCAGGAATACTGCCGGATAGAGAGATGGAGGAACATTATGGGTAAGTCACAGTATGACGCGGACAGTATTACCGTACTGGAAGGGCTGGAAGCAGTGCGCAAGCGCCCCGGCATGTATATTGGAGGCGTTGGGACCAAAGGACTGAATCACCTGATTTATGAGATTGTAGATAATTCTGTAGACGAGCATCTGGCAGGAGCCTGCACCTCGATTTGGGTGACTCTGGAATCGGACGGTTCCTGTACGGTCAGAGACAATGGCCGCGGTATTCCTGTGGAAATGCATAAAAAGGGCGTGTCGGCAGAGAGGGTAGTGTTGTCGACTCTCCACGCAGGCGGCAAGTTTGACAATGCGGCCTATAAGACCAGCGGAGGCCTTCACGGCGTCGGCTCCTCTGTGGTGAACGCCCTGTCAGAGCGCCTGGATATCAGGATTTATAAGAACGGGCAGATTCATCATGACGCATACAGGCGGGGCCTTCCTGTAGTGGAGTTGGTGGACGGCCTTCTTCCTGTCATTGGAAAGACGAAGGAGACGGGAACCAGCATTAATTTTCTTCCTGACGATACGATTTTTGAGAAGACAAAGTTTAAGGCGGAGTGGCTGAAGAGCAGACTGCATGAGACGGCCTACTTAAATCCGGCGCTGACAATCCATTATGAAAATAAGCGCTCCGGCGAGGAGGAGCAGATTACATACTCTGAACCGGAGGGGATCGTTGCCTATGTGAAGGAGATTAATGCTGGGAAGACAGCCCTCCACGATCCGATTTATATGAAGGGAACGGTAGACGGAATTGAGGTGGAGGCGGCGATCCAGTTCGTAGATACGTTTGAGGAAAATATTCTGGGCTTTTGCAATAATATTTTTACGCAGGAGGGAGGAACCCATCTGGCTGGGTTTAAGACGAAATTTACCATGCTGATTAACAGCTACGCCAGAGAACTGGGTATCTTAAAGGAAAAGGACGCGAATTTTACAGGAGCCGACACGAGAAACGGCATGACGGCAGTGATCGCCGTAAAGCACCCGGATCCGATTTTTGAGGGACAGACGAAAACGAAACTGGCCAGCGCAGACGCCACAAAAGCGGTATTTACTCTGGCGGGAGATGAGCTTCAGCGCTTTTTTGACAGGAATATCGAAACGTTAAAGGCTGTCATCAGCTGTGCGGAAAAATCCGCAAAGATCCGCAGGGCGGAGGAGAAGGCGAAGACAAATATGCTCACAAAGTCGCGTTTTTCCTTTGACAGCAATGGAAAGCTGGCCAACTGCGAGAGCAGGGATGCCGAAAAGTGTGAGATTTTTATTGTTGAGGGAGATTCAGCCGGCGGCTCGGCCAAGATGGGAAGAAACCGGCAGTATCAGGCGATTCTTCCTATCAGGGGAAAGATTTTGAACGTGGAGAAAGCTTCCATGGACAAGGTTCTGGCTAACGCGGAGATTAAGACCATGATCAATGCCTTTGGATGCGGCTTTTCTGAGGGCTATGGCAATGATTTTGATATTACGAAGCTCAGATACCATAAAATTATTCTGATGACAGATGCGGATGTGGACGGAAGCCATATTGATACGCTTCTTCTGACCTTCCTTTACCGATTTATGCCCGACTTAATTACAGAGGGCCATGTGTACATTGCCATGCCGCCCCTGTTTAAGGTGATTCCCAAAAAGGGAGAGGAGCAGTATTTGTATGATGAGAAAGCGCTGGAGCGGTACAGAAAGAACCACACGGGAAGCTTTACTCTGCAGAGATATAAGGGACTGGGAGAGATGGATGCCGAACAGCTCTGGGAAACTACGCTGAATCCAGAGAACCGGGTGTTAAAGCAGGTGGAAATTGAGGACGCCAGGATGGCTTCCGAGATTACAGAGATGCTGATGGGAAGCGACGTGCCGCCGAGACGGAAGTTTATCTATGACCATGCAGACGAGGCGGAGATCGACACCTAGCCGGACAGCTGGCGTTCAAAAACGGCTTTGCAATATTGAAGGAAAAGTAGTGAGAGGAAAATAGACGGATGTCAGAGAAAATTATAAAAACAGAGTATTCGGAGGAAATGCAGCGCAGTTACATGAATTATTCCATGAGCGTAATCACCTCCCGGGCGATTCCCGATGCAAGGGACGGTCTGAAACCAGTGCAGAGGCGCGTGCTCTACGATATGAGCGAGCTGCATCTGGGGCACGATAAACCTCACAGAAAATCGGCCCGTATCGTAGGAGATACCATGGGTAAATATCATCCTCACGGAGACAGCTCCATTTATGAGACGCTGGTGGTTCTTTCCCAGATGTTTAAGAAGGGAATGCCTCTGGTGGACGGACATGGAAACTTCGGATCCATCGAGGGCGACGGAGCGGCTGCCATGCGTTATACGGAGGCCCGCCTGGAGAAGTTTGCCGAGGAAGTTTACTTAAAGGATCTGGATAAGACAGTTAACTTTGTTCCCAACTATGACGAGACAGAGAAAGAGCCGGAGGTTCTTCCGGTCCGCGTTCCCAATCTCCTGATTAATGGCGCGGAGGGAATCGCCGTAGGAATGAGCACAAGCATTCCGCCGCACAATTTAGGAGAGGTAATTGACACGGTTCAGGCTTACATTGATAATCAGGAGATGGATACGGCTTCGCTTCTGGAATATCTTCATGGGCCGGATTTTCCCACAGGAGGCATCATCGCCAACAAGAAGGATCTGCCTGCTATCTACGAGACTGGAACTGGAAAAATTAAGCTCCGGGCTAGGATGGAGGTAGAGCTGGGAAAGAGGAAGGCAGATAAGGACAAGCTGGTAATTACAGAGATCCCCTATACCATGATTGGCGCAGGAATTAATAAGTGCCTCATGGATATCGCCGACCTGGTAGAGTCTAAAAAACTGACGGATGTGGTGGATATTTCCAACCAGTCCAATAAAGAAGGAATCCGTATTGTGCTGGAACTCAGAAAAGATGCGGATATTGAAAAAATTAAGAATATTCTTTATAAAAAGACAAAACTGGAGGATACCTACGGAGTCAATATGCTTGCCATTGTGAAGGGCAGGCCTGAGACGCTGAATCTGAGGGGGATTTTAAAGAATTATCTGGACTTCCAGTATGAAAATAATACGAGAAAATACCAGGTGCTGCTTCAGAAGGAGCAGGAAAAAAAGGAGATACAGGAGGGACTGATAAAGGCCTGCGATATCATTGATTTGATCATCGCTGTTCTCCGGGGCTCTAAAAATTTAAAGGACGCCAAAGCGTGCCTGATGGAGGGAGATATTTCAAAGATCCAGTTCCGTGTTCCCGGCTTTGAGGAGGAGGCAAAAAAGCTGTGCTTTACAGAACGGCAGGCATCTGCGATTCTGGAAATGCGCCTCTATAAGCTGATTGGCCTGGAAATCCTGGCATTAGAAAAGGAACACAAAGAGACTCTCAGGAAGATCAGAGAATATGAAAAAATTCTGTCCAGCAGAGACGCCATGGATCAGGTGATCAAGGAAGATTTGAATTCTATTAAAGAGGAATTTTCCAGCCCGAGGCGGACAGGAATTGAGGACGGCAGGGAGGCTGTCTACGACGAGAGCGCAGTGGAAGTTAGGGAAGTAGTATTTGTCATGGACCGGTTCGGCTACAGCCGCATACTGGAGCGCTCTACCTACGACCGAAATCAGGAGACAGTGGACAGTGAACATTCCCATGTGGTCTGCTGCCTGAATACGGACAAGATCTGTCTGTTTACCAATACAGGCGCACTTCACCAGGTCAAGGTGGCGGACATACCTCTTGGAAAACTCAGGGATAAGGGAACTCCCATTGACAATCTCTGCAAGTATGACGGCACAAAAGAAGAAATCGTATTTTTGACCAACGCTGCGGCTCTGCCAGGCCATATTTTACTGTTTGCCACAAAAGGCGCGATGCTCAAGCAGGTGCCGGGAGAAGAGTTTGAGACAAATAACAGAATGGTGGCGGCCACAAAGCTGGCGGACGGAGATCAGGTGGCTGATATTCAGATGATGGACGGAGCCAGAGAGGCGGTTCTCCAGACGGATCATGGCGTCTTTCTCCGGTTTGCTGCGGAGGAGATACCCGTTCAGAAGAAAAATGCCAAGGGAGTCAGAGGAATTAAACTGTCTAAGGAAGAGCAGCTGGAGACCGTGTACCTGCTGGGAGAGAATACAGACAATATTGCCGTATACAAAGAAAAACAGGTGCATTTAAACCGGCTTAAGCTCAGCCACAGGGATGGAAAAGGAAGCAGAACCCGGCTGAATTAAGCCGCCGCGCCCTTGACTTTAAATTGACATTGTTTTGTATTCATGCTACATTTATATAGTATAGAAAGGTATGATCTGCCGGCAGGCAAACCGCCGGCAGATTCAGAAGAAAAAGCGTTTCAGACAGGAGACAGAGTATGAAGATAGGAACAGCAGGCAGTATTGTATTGACAGAAGAACAGAAGCAGGAACTGGCAGAGCTGGGCCATGCTCTTTTCGCCTGCCCGGAACTGGGATTTAAGGAAGTGAAATCAAGCGGGATTCTCACTTCTTTTTTAATCAAAGAAGGATTTTCGGTGGAAACAGGCTTAAGTGTGACGGGACTGAAGGCGGGGCTGGGAACAGGGGACGGCTATCATATCGCCCTGGTAGCGGATATGGACGCCCTGGAAGTCAGGATTCAGGATCAGCCCTGTGCATTTCACTCCTGCGGCCACAGCATTCAGACAGCTGTTATGGCTTATGCCATGAAGCTTTTAAAGGAGCGGGGGATTGCGGAGAAATCAGGCGGGCGCGTCAGCTTTATTGCGGCTCCGGCCGAGGAATTTATTGATTTTGACAGCCGCAGAGCCATGCAGCAGGAAGGAAAAATCCAGTATTTTTCCGGAAAGCAGGATATGATAGCAAACGGCGTATTTGACGATGTAGACTGTGTGATTTCCATGCATGTGAATGGAGACAGCGGGGAGCTGATGTTTGATGTCCAGTCCTCTCTGGCAGGCTTTACTGTCAAGAAGGCAGTGTTCCACGGAAAGGCATCCCACTCCGGTGCGGCGCCGCATCTGGGGCGGAACGCGCTTCACGCCGCCAGTCTGGCTATGAATGCCATTGCCTATATGAAGGATCAGTTTCCGGCTGAGGCAGGCCTTCAGCTGCATCCGGTGCTTACTTCCTGCGGGGGAAGCGTCAATGTAATTCCGGAGGAGGCTGTGCTGGAAACCTATATCCGGGCCAACACACTGGAGACGCTTCTGGAAGCGGAGAAGAAATTTGACGATTGTGTGATTCACTGCGCCAGGGCGCTGGGCATGACTGCTCAGGTGGAGCGCACGGCAGGATATATGCCTCTTCACCAGTCAGAGGAGATTTCGGACGTGATTCACAGACAGATGCTTTCCCTGTGCAGAGAAGACCAGATTGTAAAACAGGTAGTTTCAGGCGCTTCCGGAGATATCGGAGATCTGGGATATCTGATTCCAGCGGTCCAGTTCGGTTTTTCCGGTATTTCAGGCAGGATTCACAGCGCGGAATTTTCAATTTCAAATGAAGAAAACGCATATTTCAATACTCTTAAAATTGTAACAGCCGCAGTGGAGGAGATCCTGACGCATCCAGAGCTTCAGGTGAAAAATCCTGATTTTGCAGAAAAAAAGAATTTTTATATGAAGGAATGGCTGCGCCGCCCTTCGGAAGAGAAAAACATGGAATAAAACTGCAAGAGAGCAGGGATACAGCTTTGCGAAGCAGCAGTTTTAGAATAAATTATATTTCAGGAGGAAAATCAAATGGAAGAGAACAGAGTGCCAACCCCTCACATTGGAGCACAGGCAGGAGAGATTGCGGAGACTATTCTTCTCCCGGGAGATCCGCTCCGGGCAAAATATATTGCAGACAATTTTCTGACAGATGTAAAGCAGTTTAACGGAGTCAGAAACATGTTCGGATATACCGGATACTATAAGGGAAAGAGAGTGTCTGTCATGGGCACAGGCATGGGATGCCCGTCTATCGGAATCTATTCCTATGAGCTGATTCATTTTTATGGCTGCAAGAACCTGATCCGCGTAGGTACGGCAGGAGCGCTGCAGGAGAATGTGAAGATCCGCGATCTTGTAATCGGAATGGGAGCCTGCACCACATCCAACTACGTGAAGCAGTTCAGACTGCCGGGAGATTACTCCTGCATCTGCAGCTTTGAGCTTTTGGAGAAGGCAGTCCAGGCAGCCAGAAATAAGGGAATGAATTTCCATGTGGGAAATATTTTAAGTTCCGATATGTTCTACAACCCAGAGCTTCCGCCGGTTGGACTTGGCTGGGATAAGATGGGCGTTCTGGCAGTTGAGCAACGCAGCTGCAGCCGGCGTAAACGCTCTCTGCATCTTAACAATTTCTGATTCTGCCGTAACAGGAGAAGCAACGACTGCCGAGGAGCGTCAGACGACTTTCACCAACATGATGGAAGTTGCCCTGGAGTTAGCGTAAACCGAGAAAAGGTAAGAGGGAGAAAACATGGCGGAAGAAATTTTGCGGGTGGAGGATCTGACAAAAATTTACCCGGGCGGTGTTCTGGCCAACTACAACATTAATTTCAGCGTCAATAAAGGCGAAATCCACGCTCTTGTAGGTGAGAATGGAGCTGGAAAGTCCACGCTGATGAAAATGCTGTTTGGAATCGAGGAGATTACCAGCGGCAAAGTGTTCCTCCACGGAAAAGAAGTACATTTTCACTCCAGTAAAGACGCCATTGAACATGGAATCGGAATGGTGCACCAGCATATGATGCTGGTGCCGTCTCTGACTGTGGCGGAAAATCTGGTGCTGGGGATTGAGAAAAAGAAAGGTCTGTTTCTCGACCAGAAGAAAGCGGTGGAGGAGACGGAGGCGATTTCCCAGAAATACAATCTCCATGTGGACGCACAGAAGCGGGTGCGCGACATTTCCATCGGAATGAAGCAGAAGCTGGAAATTCTGAAGACGATGTACAGAGGCGCCAAGATCATTATTCTGGACGAGCCTACGGCAGTTTTAGCGCCCCAGGAGACGGAGGAACTGTTTGAGCAGCTTTTAAATCTGAAAAAAGAGGGATATACCATTATCTTTATCTCCCATAAGCTCAACGAGGTGAAATACCTCTGCGACAGACTGACGGTTTTAAAGGATGGACGTTCCATCGGAACCTACAATCTGGCAGATATTACTCTGGAAGAGATTTCCCGCCTCATGGTAGGCCGCGACGTTAAGCTGGAGTATGACAAGACGTCTCAGGAGTTCGGTGAGAAAATTCTTAAAGTAGAGAATCTGAACTATACGGACAAGTTCGGCACGAAGAAGCTGGATAATCTCAGCTTTTCCCTGAAGGCCGGGGAGGTTCTGGGCATTGCCGGAATCGAGGGAAACGGCCAGAAGGAGGCGATGGAGATCCTGACAGGAAACAGAAAGGCGGAAAGCGGATCTGTCTTCTACAAGGGAAAGGATCTGACGAAGCTTTCTATTACGGACAACAGAAAGCTGGGAATTGCCCATGTGCCGGAGGATCGAAACTTAAACGGCTGCGCGCCTGAGATGAGCGTGCGGGATAATCTGATTGCCACAAGCCTGAAGCGTCTTTCTGGAAAGGGAAGTATTCTGAAGCCGAAGGAGATTGAATCCTACTGCGACAAGTGCGTGGAAGACTTTACGGTTAAGACGATGAATCTGGATATCAGCATTAAGAGCCTTTCCGGAGGAAACGTTCAGAAGGCGATTGTGGCCAGAGAGTTTACGGCCGGAGCGGAGATCATTGTGCTGAACCAGCCCACCAGAGGCGTGGACGTAGGCGCTATGGAGTTCATTCATAAAAAGATTCTGGAAATGCGGGATGAGAAAAAATCCCTGATTTTAGTGAGCGCGGATCTGACGGAGCTGAGAGCTCTCAGCGACAGAATTATTGTGTTCCACCAGGGAAAGGTAGCGGGAGTAATCAACGACGTTCCCGCGGCGACAGAAGAAGAGCTGGGCCTGTATATGCTGGGCCTGAAGGAAGATCCCGCAGAAAAATTACAGGAGGCGTAGGAGATGAACATAAAGAAAAAGATTGACTGGTACAGCGTCATTCGAGTAGCCACCTCTATTCTGATCGCCCTTATCATCGCGGCGGCGATTATTTTTGCAGTGGCAGATGATCCGCTGACAGCCCTGAAGCGTTTTCTCCTGGGGCCCTTTTCTACTAAGAGGAATTTTTTCAATGCAGTGGAAATGATGGTTCCGCTGGTTTTCTGTGGACTTGCTATCAATGTCATGCATAAAAGCGGCCTGTTTTCCATGGTGGCAGACAGCTCCTTCTACTTTTCAGGAGTGATAGCGGCGATTCTGGCGATTGCATGTCCTATGCCTGCAGGAATTCATCAGCTGGTGATTCTTCTGACAGCTACGGCAGTGGGAGGCCTGATTGGCGTAATCCCTGTTATTATCAAGAGAAAGACAGGAGCCAACGAGCTGGTTATTTCTCTGATGATGAACTATATCTTCTTTAATTTCGGATATTGGCTGATCCGTGCTTTTTTCCTGGACGAGGCCAACGGTTCCTTCTCCGTGAAGTTCCAGAAGACGGCGAATCTGGGAAAAATGATCAAGGGAACAAACGCCCATTATGGAATCTTCATCATGATCGCGGCAGTTATCTTCATGTGGATTCTTATGGATAAGTCTAAATTTGGCCGCGAACTGAAAATCACAGGTTCCAACCCCAGCTTTGCCAAGTACGCAGGACTGAAAATCGGGGGAATCGTGATTGGATCCCAGCTGATCGGCGGTATGCTGGCCGGACTGGGCGGCGGCGTAGAGATGATCGGAATGTACACTCATTTTCAGTGGATTACAGCTCAGACCTATGTATGGGATGGTATTCTGATTAATCTGCTGGCTGGAACGAAGCCTCTTATGATTCCTGTATCGGCATTTTTTATCTCTTACATCAGAATCGGAGCGCTGGTTATGTCCAGAGGCGGCGATGTGGATTCTGAGATTGTATCCATTATTCAGGGAATTATCATTATCCTGATCGCGTCCGAGCGATTTATGTATCAGATGAAGAAACGCAAGGAAGAAAAAGAAGCACTGCAGAATCAGGCGATGGAAACCGCTGGTGCAAACTAAGGAGGAGAGAAAATGGAATTTTTAGTGAATCTTGATTTCTGGTTTACGGTTCTTCGCTGCACGACGCCGGTTCTGCTGGCCACCATGGCTGCGCTGATTGCCAGCCGTTCAGGGCTTCTGAATCTGGGATTAGAGGGAACTATGACTATAGCGGCTCTCTGCGGCGTTTTGGGAAGCGGTTTTACGGGAAGCCTGTTTGTGGGAGCTGTGGCCGGTCTGGTAGCCGGTACGGTTTATACTATGCTGCTGGCTTATTTTATCCAGCATTTAAAGGCGAATCAGGTAATCACCGGAGTTGCCCTGAACCTGGCGGCTACAGGCGGTTCTGTGTTCTGCCTGTACTCTCTGACCGGTGATAAGAATGCCAGCAACTCCCTGCCGTCCCAGGCTTTTCCTGCGGTAAATATCCCTGTGATTCAGGATATTCCAGTGCTGGGAGATATTCTGTCAGGCCATAACTGCCTGACTTATCTGGCGTTTATCGTCGCAGTTGTCATGTTTATTATGCTGAAGAAAACTGCGTTTGGAATTCGCATCAGGGCAGTGGGAGAGTCGGCAGAAGCGGCTCGTTCAGTTGGAATTAATGTGGAAAAGGTACGCTATCAGGCTATGTTTATCAGCGGAATTTTAGCTTCTCTGGGAGGTATGTACCTCTCCATGGGCTATGTAAACCGCTTTACATCCAACATGGTAGCCGGCCGTGGATATATCGCTCTGGCTACGAACGCCATGGCTGCGGGAAACGCTTTGATGGGAACCGTCAGCTCGATCCTCTATGGCTTTGGAAGCGGCATTTCCATCTACCTGCAGAATAATAACGTGGATCCTTACCTGATCACGATTATTCCCTACGCGTCCATTATCATTTTCTATGTGGCGTTCAGCCTCTACTATAAAGTGCGTCAGAAATCAGAGGGCGGACTGTAGAGAACGGAGAATCTGGCCTGTATGGCAGGCCTGATGATAAATAAACGACCTAAGAGGAGCGTTTTAGAGAGAAGGAGGAAATTATGAGAAAATTACTGAAAAAAGCGGCAGCAGTGACATTGACAGCTGCTATGGCGGCATCTCTGACAGCCTGCGGAGGAAGCGGAGACGGAGCTGCCAAGGAGACTGGCGAGGCTCAGGCAGCAGGCGAGGACGGCGAGAAGATTAAGCTGACTCTCTGCGTAGGCCGCAAGAACGATCTGTCCTTCCAGCAGTCTGCATTTGAGGGAAGCGAGAGAGTAAAGAAGGAATTAGGCGACAAATACGAAGTAAATGTTGTGGAGATGGGCGAGGACACGACAAAGTGGCAGGCAGCTTTCTACGACGCAGCTGACGCTGGCGCTGATATCGTAGTGGGAACCGGTTTCCAGAACAAGGAAAACTTCGAGACCATTCCGCTGGAGTGTCCAGACACAAAATTCATCCTGTTTGACCAGGAGCTGGATTTCGAGAGCAATGATTTATCCAATACTATGGCAGTTCTGTTTGATTCCAACCAGTCTGGTTTCCTGGCAGGAGCAGTAGCTGCTTACTACACCACAGGGGAGAATGCGGCAAATGCAGATAAGACCATCGGATTTGTCGGCGGCGTTGAGAGCACCACAGTAAACAACTTCCTGGTAGGATATGCAGAGGGAGCCAAGTATGTAGATCCGGAGATCAAGGTTCTTACAGCTTATGTAGGAGATTACAACGATACAGCGAAGGCTAAGGATCTGGCAAACGCTCAGATTTCTGAGGGCGCAGACATTATCTTCCAGGTAGCAGGCGGCGCAGGAAACGGCGTAATCGAGGCTGCTGCAGAGAAGGACGGCGTGATGGCAATCGGCGTGGACAGCGATCAGTATCAGGCTCTTGAGGGAAGCAACCTTCAGCCTGCTGTTATCACATCCAGCCTTAAGAGACTGGACAACGCTCTGTTCAATATCTGCCAGAGCTATGCAGAAGATCCGTCCAGCGTACCGTTCGGCGAGAACGTAACATACGGACTGGCAGAAGATTCTGTGGGAATCGTATTTAACGACAACCTGACAAACAGCATTGGCCAGGAAAACGTGGATAAGGTACAGGAAGCTCTGGAGAAGATTCAGGTTGGAGAGATCGAGGTAACAGAGGCAGCCGGACTTTCCGCTGAGGAAATCGACGCGATTGTTCAGTAACAAGCAGGCCTGATCCGGCTGATAGAAAGGCTGCTGCAAGGGAAGGAATTCTTTTGCAGCAGCCTTTTGCCTTACTTACACAAGCTTTTATTTAAGAACAGCCATTTCATATCTGCAGCTGTTTCATACCGGAGAGAAGGAGAGTTTATATGATGACATTGGAGCCTAAAAATAAAAAAGCGCTGCTTCGGACTGCCCTTGGCCTGGAGAAGGCTGATCTGGCGGTGGTGAACTGCCGTCTGGTCAATGTGTTTACCGGAGAGATTTATCCGGCGGTTGTCTATGTAAAGGACGGATTTATTGCCCATGTGGAGGATTCCTGCCTGGAGGGGCCTTATGACGCGGAAACGGTCTATGACGGACAGGGAAGATATCTGATACCAGGGCTGATTGATTCCCACATGCATATTGAAAGCTCTATGATGACACCCAGAAATTTTGCCAAGGCGGTGATCCCCCATGGAACCACGACGATTATCCACGATCCCCATGAGATTGCCAATGTGTACGGCCGGGAGGGCGTCGTCTACATGCACGATGCGGCGGAGGGGCTTCCCATGCGCCAGCTGGTAGATATACCAAGCTGTGTGCCGGCGGTTCCGGGCTGCGAGAATGCAGGCGCAGCGTTTATGGCTGAAGATATTGAGGCGCTGGCTGAGCTTCCAAGGGCAGTGGGACTGGCTGAGGTTATGGACTTCTACGGCGTCATGTACGGCGAGGATCGGATGATGGAGATCATTGAGGCAGCCGGGAAAAAGGGCCTGTATCTTCAGGGACATGCGCCGGCTGTGACAGGCAGAAAGCTGTCAGCGTATCTGATTGGAGGACCTGCCACCTGCCATGAGACTACGGCAGGAGACGAGGCGTTAAAGAAGCTGAGAAGCGGTATGTACGTGGATGCCAGAGAGAGCTCCATCACTAAAAATGTGGAGGCAATCTGGAACGGAGTGAAGGATATCCGGTTTTTTGATACCCTGACGCTCTGCAGCGACGACAGAGAAAGCGATGATCTGCTTCACACAGGCCATCTCAACGCGGTAGTGAGAAAAGCGGTGGAGAGCGGCATGGGCCCGGTTCTTGCCATTAAGAGCGCTACCATTAACACAGCGCGGGAAATTGGAATGGAACATCTGGGAGCCATAGCGCCGGGATATATAGCAGATATGGTGCTGACGGACGACCTGCGGACCATGTGGGCGAAAGCAGTTTTCTTTGAAGGACAGCTGGCGGCAGAAGACGGAAGGCTTATTGCAGAGATTGAGGAGAGACCATTTGAGCTGGAGAACAGGAATTCCATGAACGTGGGCGAACTCTCTCTGGAGGATTTCTGTCTGAAATGTCCGAAAAACCATGGCACGGCTGCAGTGAATGTGATGGAGTACAAAACAAGAATTCAGAGCCACACAATCTGCACAGTCCAGGAGCACGAAATCAGGGACGGACAGCTGGTATTACAGGAAAACGAGGCCTTTGTAGCTGTGATTAACCGGCATGGAAAGGGAACCAGGGCCGTGGGCGTGGTGAAAAACTTTGGCCTGAGAGAGGGAGCTGTGGCGTCTACGGTATCCCATGACTCCCACAACCTGACAGTGGTTTATTTTAATCCGGAGGATGGTCTGGCAGCGGCAGAAGAACTGATCCGCTGCGGAGGCGGCATGACGGCGGTAAAGGATAAAACGGTGCTTCACACGCTTCCGCTGGAGGTGGCTGGCCTGATGACAAATTTGGAGGCGGAGGAGCTTTCCAGAAAGGCTTCCGCCATGAAAGAGGTGGAACGGAAGCTGGGACTGACGGATATGGAGAATCCGCTGCTTAGAATCGTGACTCTGGCTCTTCCTGTCATTCCGGAGGTGAAGATGTCAGATTTAGGCCTGGTATCTGTGGCGGAGAGAAAACTGATTCCGATTTTTCCAGAAGCTTGATTTTTTATGCAATCTGTTGTAGGATAGTGAAGTATCAGATCGCGTTCCGGCCGCAGAGCAGACAGAAGGCGAAATACAAGCGGATTTGTTCCGGGAATGAGGAGAAAACGGTTATGGAGATGAAGAAGAAATTAAAGGTAGGCGTTCTGGGCGCAACAGGAATGGTTGGGCAGAGATTTATTTCCCTGCTGGCAGAGCATCCATGGTATGAGGTCGTGACAGTGGCTGCAAGCCCCAGATCTGCCGGAAAAACATATGAGGAGGCTGTGGGAGGACGCTGGAAGATGAAAACTCCCATGCCGGAGTGCGTAAAAAGCCTTGTTGTCATGAACGTCAATGAGGTGGAGAAGGTTGCGGCAGGCGTTGATTTTGTGTTCAGCGCAGTCGATATGACAAAGGACGAAATCCGCGCCATTGAGGAGGCTTATGCCAGAACAGAGACGCCGGTTGTATCTAATAACAGCGCCCACAGATGGACGCCGGATGTGCCGATGGTAATCCCGGAGGTGAATCCGGAGCATTTTAAGGTGATAGAGTTCCAAAAGAAGCGTCTGGGAACAAAGAGAGGATTTATCGCCGTAAAGCCCAACTGCTCCATTCAGAGCTACGCTCCGGTGCTCAGCGCATGGAAGGAATTTGAGCCTTACGAGGTAGTGGCGACTACCTACCAGGCTATTTCAGGCGCCGGAAAAACCTTTAAGGACTGGCCGGAGATGGTAGAGAACATTATCCCGTATATTGGCGGCGAGGAGGAAAAGAGCGAGCAGGAACCGCTGCGTATCTGGGGAGAAATTAAGGACGGCGTGATTGTGAAGGCCAGCGAGCCGGTCATTACCTGCCAGTGCATCCGCGTTCCCGTGCTGGACGGCCATACGGCGGCAGTATTTGTAAAATTCAGAAAGAAGCCTTCCAAGGAACAGCTGATTGAGAAGCTGACTGCATTTAAGGGACTTCCACAGGAGCTTGAGCTTCCCAGCGCGCCGAAGCAGTTTATCCAGTATCTGGAGGAGGACAACCGCCCTCAGGTAAAGCTGGATGTAGATTTCGAGCGCGGCATGGGCGTTTCCGTAGGACGCCTGAGAGAAGACACCGTTTACGATTATAAGTTTGTCGGTCTCTCCCACAATACGTTAAGAGGCGCGGCAGGAGGAGCCGTTCTCTGCGCGGAGCTTCTGACAGCCCAGGGATATATTCAGGCGAAGGAGCAGTAAAAAGCAGACAGGCGAAAGGAGCAGCTATGCCGTATACAAAGGAAGCGTTCGGACAGATGCCGGGCGGAGAAGCTGTGCATAAATATACATTAGAAAATAAAAACGGACTGACAGCCGGATTTCTCGATCTGGGAGCTGTGTGGCATTCCATGCTGGTTCCTGACAGAGAGGGGAAGTTCGCCGACGTGGTTCTGGGCTACGACAGCCCGGAACACTATCTGGCCAGCGACGCTCACTTAGGGGAGATTATTGGGCGGAACGCCAACCGGATTGGAGGCGGCCGTTTTGAGCTGAACGGCAGAGAGTACGCTCTGACTGTCAACAATGGGCCGAACAATCTCCACAGCGGCAATGATTTCTACAGAAACCGTCTCTGGGAGGCCAGAACCTGGGAGGAGGCAGACGAAAGCTCTGTCTGCTTTACTCTGGAAAGTTCGGACGGAGATCAGGGATTCCCTGGGAATTTAAAGATTTCCGTTACCTATACGCTGAATGATCAGGACGAGCTTCACATCCGCTATCAAGGCGTGTCAGATGCGGACACGATCATGAATATGACGAACCACGCCTATTTTAACCTGGCAGGCCATCAGTCGGGAGACGCTATGGGACAGCAGGTGTATCTGAACGCAGATCAGTTCACTCCTGCAGACGAGGTTTCTATTCCATATGGAACCGTTGTGCCGGTGAAGGGCACTCCCATGGATTTCACAGAGGCAAAGGAAATCAGGCAGGATCTGGAGAGCGGCTATGACCAGCTGGTGAAGGGAAACGGCTATGATCACAACTGGGTAATTAACCGGGACAGAGAAGGTCTGGCTCTGGCTGCGAAGGCCTGGGATAAGGAAAGCGGCCGCGTGATGGAGGTCTGGACCGATATGCCAGGCGTGCAGTTCTACACGGCCAATTACCTGGACAACAGCCTTCCAGGCAAGGATGGAGCGGTCTACGGAGCGCGCCGCGCATACTGTTTTGAGACGCAGTATTATCCAGACGCAGTGAACCATCCGCAGTTTCCATCTCCCGTTATAAAAGCGGGCGTTGAGAAACAGACGGAGACGGTTTACCGTTTTTGTACAGAATAGATGAAAAACAGGGGGAGTCCAGAGGAACAGACGGACTCCCTGTCGTTTTTTTGCTTCGGCCCGGAGAGGAAATATTTCGCTTTGTGCCGAAGAAGGGAAAAGAGATTATGGATACGAAACATATGGGAATGGCGAAAGCCCTGGCGATTGCGGCCTTTCTGGCAGTTACTATCATATGGGGAAGCACTTTCGTGGTAATGAAAAACTCCATTGATATGCTGAGTCCTGCCTATGTGCTGGCATACCGGTTTACGATTGCTTCCCTGGGGCTGGCCGTTCTGTTTCACAGACGCCTGATTCATATGAACCGCCGGGACCTGCACTGCGGGATTGTGCTGGGCGTTCTGCTGGGAATGAGCTATGTATTCCAGACTTATGGACTGCAGCATACGACAGCCAGCAAAAATGCCTTTATTACGACACTCTATGTAATTATTGTACCGTTTCTGCACTGGGTGCTGAACGGAGTGAAGCCCAGGAAGAATAATCTGACAGCTGCAGTCCTGGCGGTGATCGGCCTGGCATTTATCTCCCTGAACGGAGAACATGGGATTAATCTGGGAGACGTGCTGACCTTCCTCTGCAGCGTATTTCTGGCCTGGCATATGGTCTATGTGGACCGGTATACGAGGCACAGAGATCCGGTGCTTTTAACGGTACTCCAGATTATGGTTTCTGCGCTTTTGTTCTGGGTTTTGGCCCTTGCCACAGAGGGAGTAAGGGATGTTAGAGAGCTTTTGGACTGGCAGACTGCATGGCCGCTTTTGTATCTGGGACTGATTGCCAGTATGCTGGGCTTTTTAGTGCAGAATGTGGGGCAGAAGTATTTGAGTCCGAATACCGCGTCGATCCTGCTGTCCTTTGAATCTGTATTCGGCCTGATTTTTTCCGTGATTTTCCTGAAGGAGACAGTTACAGCCAAAATGCTGGCAGGCTGCGTTCTCATGTTTGCGGCTGCAGTGATTTCTGAATACAGGGCAGGAAGCTAGGAAGGGGGAACAGAATGGCCAAAGCTTTATATATTGCGGAGAAACCAAGCGTCGCCCAGGAGTTTGCCCGCGCTCTGAAAATTTCCGGGCGCCGGGCTGACGGCTATATTGAGTCCGAGACAGCGGTGGTGACCTGGTGTGTCGGACACCTGGTGACCATGAGCTACCCGGAGGAGTATGACGCCAGGTATAAAAAGTGGCGTCTGGATACGCTTCCGTTTCTCCCGAAGGATTTTAAATATCAGGTGATTGACGGCGTAAAGAAACAGTATAAAATTGTGAGCTCGCTTTTGAAACGAAGCGATATCGACACCATTTATGTGTGCACCGACTCCGGACGGGAGGGAGAGTACATTTACCGTCTGGTAGCCCAGATGGCGGGTGTAAAGGGAAAGCAGGAAAAGAGAGTCTGGATTGATTCCCAGACAGAGGAGGAGATTCTGCGTGGAATCAGGGAAGCGAAAAGCCTGAGCGAGTACGATAATCTGGCTGCCTCCGCTTATTTGAGAGCCAAAGAGGACTATCTTATGGGCATCAATTTTTCCAGGGCCCTGACACTGAAATACGGCCCCGCCATTGCAAATTTTATGGGAAGCAAGTGGACGGTGGTATCGGTAGGCCGTGTGATGACCTGCGTGCTTGGAATGGCAGTCAGGAGAGAGCGGGAGATTCGAAGCTTTGTGAAGACCCCCTTTTACCGGGTCATTGGAACCTTTCAGCAGGACGGAATGGATTTCCAGGCGGAGTGGAAGGCCGCAGAAGGCTCAAGGTATTTCCAGTCCCCTGCGCTCTACCGGGATAATGGCTTTAAGGAGAGAGAGAAGGCGGAGGAGCTGATCCGTTTTCTGTCAGAGAAGCCGCCCATGTCAGGAACGGTACTCTCAGTGGAAAAGAAGAAGGAGACGAAAAATCCGCCTCTTCTCTACAACCTGGCGGAGCTTCAGAACGACTGCTCAAAGCTGTTTAAGATCAGCCCGGATCAGACTCTTAAAGTAGTGCAGGAGCTGTATGAGAAAAAGCTGGTAACCTACCCGAGAACAGACGCCAGGGTGCTGTCCTCTGCTGTGGCGAAGGAGATTGCAAAGAATATTTCCGGCTTGAGAGGATTCCAGCCCTGCGCCGCCTTTGCGGAGGAAGTCCTGGCAGGGGGAACGTGGAAAACCATTGGAAAAACCAGATATGTAAATGATAAGCAGATTACCGATCACTACGCCATCGTGCCCACCGGACAGGGAATGGGAGCTTTAAGATCCCTCTCGCCGCTGAACGCTAAAGTGTATGAAAGGATTGTCAGACGCTTCCTGAGCATTTTTTATCCGGCTGCAGTCTACAGAAAGTATTCGGTGGAGCTGCTCTCACAGACAGAGCATTTCTTCGCCAGCTTTAAGCTGCTGAAGGAGCCGGGATACCTGAAGGTGTCCGACGTCTCCCGCGCTGGGAAAAACGACGGGGGGGAGGAAGCCGGAAAGGAAAACCAGCCGCAGGCAGCAGAATCGGACGCGGAGAGCCGGGAAAAAGAAGGCTCTCAGGAGACGGTCATTGGAAACGGAGCCTTTGCACAGATGTTAGAAGGCCTGAAGAAGGGAACGGTTCTGGAGCTTAAATCGCTTTCTGTGAAGGAGGGGGAGACCTCCCCGCCTAAGCGGTACACTTCCGGTTCCATGATTCTGGCCATGGAAAATGCGGGACAGCTGATTGAGGACGAGGAGCTGAGAGCCCAGATCAAGGGCAGCGGAATCGGAACCAGCGCCACCAGGGCGGAGATTTTGAAAAAGCTGATGAGCATTCACTATCTGTCCCTGAATGCCAAAACACAGGTTATTACGCCTACGCTTCTGGGCGAGCTGATCTATGAGGTGGTGCAGGCTTCTATCCGCCAGCTTTTGAATCCTGAGCTGACAGCCAGCTGGGAAAAGGGGCTGACCTATGTGGCAGAGGGAAGCATCACAGAGGCAGAGTACATGGAAAAGCTGGAACGGTTTGTGGCAGGCAGAACCTACGCGGCCGTCCACATGGCCAATCAGGCGGGACTGCGCCGCCAGTTTGAGCTGGCCGCCCAAAATTATAAAACAGGCAGTACAAAAAAGGCTGCCTCTGCTGGAAAAGGAGAGAAAAAATAATGAAAAAACAGGATATGAAAATTGAGAAGCTCTACGACCTGACTCATACCATGGCAGGCGAATATTTGTCAGGCTTTGAGTATCCATGGGAAGCTCTGGAAGGAATCAGCGCCTTTCTGACAGAGCTTGGGAATACTCTTCCTGAAGAGGAGTTTGAGAAGAGGGGAGAGAATATCTGGATTCATAAGGAAGCCAAGGTGGCTCCCACTGCCTTTTTAAACGGTCCTCTGATTGTGTGCAGGGGAGCGGAGATCCGCCACTGCGCCTTTGTCCGCGGAAGCGCTCTGGTAGGAGAGGGCGCCGTAGTGGGCAATTCCACAGAGCTTAAGAACGTCATTCTCTTCGATAAGGTTCAGGTTCCCCACTACAATTATGTGGGAGACTCTATTTTGGGATATAAGTCCCACATGGGAGCAGGCTCCATTACCTCCAACGTCAAATCCGATAAACTGTTAGTCAAAATCCACGGAGAGGACGGAGAGATTGAGACCGGAAGAAAGAAGGTAGGTGCCATGCTGGGAGACCAGGTGGAGGTGGGCTGCGGCTCTGTGCTGAATCCTGGAACGGTCATTGGACGGGAATCCAATATCTACCCTCTGTCCAGCGTGAGAGGCTGCGTCAGTGAAAAATCCATCTACAAGAGACTGGGAGAGGTGGCAGAAAAAAAGGAAGAGCGGTAAAAACCGCCCTTCCAGGCCTGAGCTTCCTATTTCGTTCCGAAAATCCGGTCGCCTGCATCGCCCAGACCAGGGCAGATGTAGGCGTTTTCATTTAAGCAGCGATCTACATGTCCCACATAAATCTGGATGTCTGGGTGGGCTTCGTGAAGCCTTTTCAGTCCCTCCGGAGCGGCGATGATAGCCATAAATTTAATGCTCTTGCCTCCGTGCTGCTTGATAAAGTCTACCGCCTCCACAGCAGAACCGCCGGTAGCCAGCATGGGATCGGTTACCACGATGATTCTCTGGTCGATAGGGCTTGGGAGCTTGCAGTAGTACTCGTGGGGCTCGTGAGTCACCTCGTCGCGGTAGAGGCCGATATGGCCTACCTTGGCGGAGGGAACGAGAGCCAGAATACCATTTACCATACCAAGACCAGCCCTGAGAATCGGGACAACAGCCAGTTTTTTGCCGGCTAAGAACGGGGTCATGCAGGTCTCGATGGGGGTTTCTACCTCCACCTCCTCCAGAGGCAGATCCCGCAGGGCTTCATAGCCCATAAGCATGGCGATCTCCTCTATCAGGGAGCGGAATTCATTGGTTCCGGTCTCCTTCTTTCTTAAGATAGAAATTTTGTGCTGAATCAGCGGGTGAGTGAAAATCGTTACGTTTTCCATGGATGAAATCTCCTTTATTTTTCTCTATTTGTTATCCGGAACATATTTGATGAGGGCGTAATCTCCCAGCTCGTGGCTGACAGGCACAGACACAAAGATTGTACCCTGGCGTTCAAAGCTGCAGTACTCCGGGAAAGCGCCTGTTTCAGAAAAATCGGCTTCTGCCAGCTTCTTATAGTAATAATCAGTATCCCGTCCCGCGCCGTTTATATACGCCCGGACAGCAGTCTCGTCTCCTTTGGGAGCCTCTGCAAACACATAGTCCCCTGACGCCAGATAGCCGGCGACTGTGTAGGCATCCGCATAGTCGGACAGCTGCAGATTCCTTCCCTCCTCCAGATCAATGGTATTGGAGTAGAAAATCCGTTCGGTGTCAGCGCCCTTTTTCAATTCCCCTTTATAGGACAGCACAAGACGCTTCAGGTTGGAAGATTCCACAGAAGCAGACACAGTGAGGGAAGCGCTCTCTGCAGGAAGCCCCTTTGCCCTGGCAGCAGAAACGGCATTCTCTTTAATCAGCTGATTGATCTTTTCCTGCAGCTCCTGATCCGACAGACTGGAGAGGACAGGGTACTGAATGGAAACGCCGCCGTCTGTGTAGGTTTCCATGGAAATATCCACAGAATATTTATGTTCTGTTTCTGAGGAAGACTCTGTATGCTCCGTATCCAGCTGGATGGGTTCCTTGGAAGGTTCCTTCTCTGACTGGTTTTCCGTCTCGGCAGCTGTGGTGTGGAGCGTGGATAAATCGATGGTTTCCTTCTTCCGGCAGCCGGTTACTGCCATAGCGAGCAGAAGGGCTGCAAGGAACAGTGTTTTTCTACGCATGGTAGTTCCTCCTATGCAATGAATTCATGTAATAAGCCCATTATACAATATCTTCCTGTAAAATGTCAGAAATTTTATATTAATATTTCTTAACTTTTTATAAGTATAGCTTCTAAAAACACTTCAGTTTTTATTACTGGCAATCAGAAGAGGGATGGTATATAATGAAATCAGCGCCAGTGTACGTTCGGTACTCTGATGCTGCAGAATATAAAAATGATGAACGGATTGAATAACCGTATAGGGAGGACGAAAAGGTGAATAAGATCTCGCTTTCTGAGGAACTGAAGAACAATGCGTACCCTGGAAGAGGCATTGTCATTGGAAGGAGCGCCGACGGCACGAAGGCAGTGGCCGCCTATTTCATCATGGGAAGAAGTGAAAACAGCAGAAATCGTGTGTTTGTGGAGGAGGGAGACGGAATCCGCACGCAGGCCTTTGATCCGTCCAAGCTTACGGATCCCAGCCTGATTATCTATGCTCCAGTAAGGGTGCTGGGAAATAAAACTATTGTAACCAATGGAGATCAGACGGATACCATTTATGAGGGAATGGATCGTCAGCTCACCTTTGAGCAGTCTTTAAGAAGCAGAGAATTTGAGCCGGATGCGCCTAACTATACGCCTAGGATTTCCGGTATCATGCATATTGAAAACGGCAGCTACAACTTTGCCATGTCTATCTTAAAAAGTGACAGCGGATGTCCTGATTCCTGTTTAAGATACACCTATGCCTATGAAAAGCCTCTGGCTGGAGAGGGAAGATTTATTCATACCTATATGCACGATGGAAATCCGCTTCCGAGCTTTGAGGGAGAGCCGAAGCTGGTGGATATTCCAGATGATATGGAAGCTTTTGCAGCCATGCTTTGGGAGAGCTTGAACCCTGATAATAAGGTATCCCTGTTTGTACGTTACATTGACATTGCTACAGGAGAAAAGCAGACAAAGATTATCAATAAAAACATGAAATAATCAGAAAGAGAAAAACAGAAAAGAGGCAGGACACATGAACGAATTAGAGTTAAAGTATGGCTGTAACCCAAACCAGAAGCCGTCCAGGATTTTTATGGAAAATGGAAGCGAGCTTCCAATTAAAGTATTAAGCGGCCGCCCGGGCTACATTAACTTTTTAGACGCGTTTAACGGATGGCAGCTGGTAAGCGAGCTTAAAAAGGCCACAGGACTTCCGGCAGCCACCTCCTTCAAGCACGTGTCTCCGGCAGGCGCGGCAGTAGGCCTTCCCATGGACGATACTCTCAGGAAAATCTACTGGGTGGACGATATGGGCGAGCTTTCCCCCATTGCCTGCGCTTATGCGAGAGCCAGAGGCGCTGACAGAATGTCTTCCTTCGGCGATTTTATCGCCCTGTCCGACGTGTGCGACGCTGACACAGCAAGGCTGATTAAGAGAGAGGTATCCGACGGCATTATCGCTCCCGGATACACAGAGGAAGCTCTGGAGATCTTAAAATCCAAGAAAAACGGAAACTACAATGTGATAGAGATCGATCCGTCCTATCAGCCGGAGAAGCTGGAGCGCAAGCAGGTATACGGAATTACCTTTGAGCAGGGCAGAAATGAGCTGGATATCAATAAGGATATGTTTACCAATATTGTGACAGAGAATAAGGAGCTTCCGGACAGCGCGAAGATTGATATGGCAGTAGCCATGATCACCTTAAAATATACCCAGTCCAACTCAGTCTGCTACGTAAAGAACGGACAGGCCATTGGAATCGGTGCAGGCCAGCAGTCCAGAGTCCACTGCACCAGGCTGGCAGGTCAGAAGGCAGACAACTGGTTCCTGCGTCAGGCTCCTCAGGTGCTGAATCTGCAGTTTGTGGACGGAATCAAGAGAGCAGACAGAGACAACGCCATTGACGTCTATATTGGTGAGGAGCATATGGATGTGCTGGCAGAGGGATCCTGGCAGAGAATTTTTAAAGAGAAGCCGCCTGTATTTTCCAGGGAGGAGAAGAGAGTGTGGCTTAACCAGATGCAGGATGTGACTCTGGGTTCCGACGCCTTTTTTCCATTTGGAGATAATATTGAGAGAGCTCATAAGAGCGGGGTAAAGTATATTGCCCAGCCAGGAGGATCTGTGCGGGATGACAATGTAATCGAGACCTGCAACAAATACGGTATGGTGATGGCATTTACAGGAATCCGTCTGTTCCATCACTAAGGGGAAGAAAACAGCTGTTTTCAGTAAAAGTTAATAGAAGTGCAGAAGAAATTTCAGGGGCAGACACGGCTTTTCATGAGCCGCGGCTGTCCCTGTTTGACTATGGACTTTAGTCTGTTGAGCCCATTGGAGTTTTTCGCTGATCCGAAAAATGGAGATGGGCGAAACAATAAACCACCCGCTATGCGGGTGCGCGTCGATTGTTATACAAAAAATCACCTTTCCGTTTACAATAGAGTTGTTCAGGCTGTATTGCAGAAAGGAAAGGTAATTTATGGCGAAGAAAGAAAATTCACTTGCGCATATGAAATGGATGTGCAAATATCATATCGTCTTCACACCTAAGTATAGACGAAAAATAATTTACAATCAATACAAAGCGGATATAAGAGATATTATAAAACAATTGTGTAGTTATAAAGGTGTTGAAATTATTGAGGGTCATCTAATGCCAGATCATATCCATATGTTAGTAAGTATTCCGCCAAAGATAAGTGTATCATCATTCATGGGATATTTAAAAGGGAAAAGTGCGCTTATGATATTCGATAAACACGCAAATTTAAAGTATAAATTTGGAAATCGTCATTTCTGGGCAGAAGGATATTATGTTAGCACAGTAGGATTAAATGAGGCTACAATAAAAAAATATATCCAAGAGCAGGAAAAGCATGATATAGCAATGGATAAGCTAAGTGTAAAGGAATATGAAGACCCTTTTAAGGGTTAATGCCAAGTAGTAACAATACCCTTTAAGGGGTAGCGACGAGTCAAGAGCAATATGGCTTGAACGGAGCTGTGGGAAGGCTGTGTAAACAGAATTCCCACAGTCTAAAGAGAAAGCCAGCGCCTTGAGACGCTGGCCTAGTAACAAGGGCTTATAGCCCTAGTGCAAACCACCCGTTGGACGGGTGGTTATGATTGCACTATTTCCTTTGTTTCTGTATATCTTATAGTATGATGTTCGAGGATTGCGGGAATTGCATAGCAATGGAGCAATCCGGTTACATCAGTGA
>OBVY01000840.1_pt1 | contig 24393 bp, 22 predicted proteins | sample 1538051 | NCBI WGS metagenome assembly OBVY01 (sample SAMEA2580017, study PRJEB22360) | human gut metagenome | biome: human gut; feature: human-associated habitat; material: faeces | place: Denmark | collected 2008/2010 | reverse complement strand
CATTGATTTTATTAGCTTTTTGCCGCTATCGCTATCACACCTCATTATTCAACCGGCCCGGATTCCAGCGGATGCTTGCCGACATCAAGGCGGGCAAGATCAAGCGCGTTGTCGTTAAGGATATGAGCCGGTTCGGGCGTAACTATCTGCAAGTCGGAATGTATACGGAAATGCTGTTTCCAGAGTACGGCGTCCACTTTATTGCCGTCAATGACGGTGTGGACAGTGTGCGCGGGGACAGCGAGTTTACCGCCATCCGCAACGTATTCAATGAAATGTACGCCAAGGACACCAGCAAGAAAATCCGGGCAACGTGGCAATCCAAAGGACGCTCCGGCGAACACCTCACCACTATCCCGCCTTATGGGTACAAGAAAGACCCGGAGAACAAGAAGCGGTGGATCGTGGATGAAGAAGCTGCCGCCGTTGTCCAGAAGATTTTTGCACTGTGCATGGACGGCATGGGGCCGACGCAAATTGCAAAATGGCTCCAAGAAAATAAAGTTCTTTCGCCTGTTGCTTACTGCTACGAAAACGACTTGCCGACAACATCTAAACGGCCAACTGACCCTTATAAATGGGCAACAAAGACGGTAGTGCATATTTTGGAACGCCTTGACTATTTGGGCCATACGGTCAACTTCAAAACTTCTAAGCAATCGTTCAAGAGCAAGAAAGTATTGTGGAATGATCCGGCGGATTGGGTGATCTTTGAGAACACACAGGAACCTATTATTGAGGAAAGCGTGTTTCTGATCGTCCAGAAAATCCGACAAGGCCGCCGCCGTCCCACTAAGATGGGCGACATGGGTATGTTCTCCGGCCTACTGTTCTGTGCGGATTGCGGCGGAAAGATGTACTTGTGCAGAGCCAATCACTTCAAACCTGAACAGGAATATTACCTTTGCTCAACTTACCGTAAAGACCGCACTTTATGTTCGACCCATTCTATCCGGCGCGTTGTCCTTGAAGAAATCGTGCTGCGAAACCTGCGGGAAGCCATTCAGTATGTGACGCAGTATGAGGACGACTTTGTGCAGCGGGCCGCAGATCAAAGTCTGCGGGAACGGGACAAGGAGCTAGCACAAAAGAAAGATACTCTGGCGCAATCGCAAAAGCGGATTGCCGAGCTGGATGTTATCATCAAGCGACTGTATGAGGATAACATTTCCGGCAAGCTCTCCGACGAGCGTTTCATCAAACTGTCCCGTGACTATGAGCTGGAACAGACCAACCTTACAAATCTTGTCGAACATCTTCGGCAGGAAGTCAAGGAACAGGAGAAGCAGAAAGTCAACGTCAGGCAGTTCATTGCAGCGGTCAGAAAGTACACCGATATGCAGCAGCTTGACGCTTCCATTCTCCGGGAGTTTGTGGATAAAATTTATATCTCCGAGGTTTACACGCCGGACGAGAACGAGCCGCGCATTAAGGTCAGAGAAATTGAGATTGTCTATAACTTCATTGGTGCATTTGATTTTGAGGAAGCAAGGGAGCAATCCCAAGCAGCCCAAAAAGAAAAGAAAACCGGCGTAGCCTAAACTACGCCGATTCTCTCACATAAATGTTTTCTTACGGAACCACGCCTTTGTGCAGCGTCTGCTTTTTTTGGTTTGCGTTTCTTTACCGGTCGAGGATTCGGCCATCCACCGAGAAGGTTACGACATTCCAGGGGATGAACTTGCCGCTGTTCTTGAGGGCAGTGACGGCGGCGTGTTCAAGACCTCCGCAGCAAGGCACCTCCATCCGCAGGACAGTAACGCTCCTGATGTCGTTATTGCGGATGATCTCCGTCAGCTTCTCGCTGTAGTCCACAGCATCCAGCTTGGGGCAGCCGATGATGGTAACATGACCGCGCATGAACTCCTGATGGATGTTCGCGTAGGCGTAGGCGGTGCAGTCGGCGGCGATGAGCAGCTTGGCACCGTCAAAATAGGGTGCATTCACCGGCACGAGCTTGATCTGGCAGGGCCACTGAGCCAGCTGCGAGGGCTGGGCGGCGGCAGGAGCTGCAGCCGGTGCGGCCTGCTGGCGGTCAAACTGGCGCATAGCGCTGCCCGGGCAGCCGTGGAAGACGGGCTTTTCGGCAGCGGCAGCAGCCTTTTTCTGCTTGTTTTCCAGCACAGCCTGCTCGTCGTAGGCAGCGGCCTCCCGCTCCTCGAAGGTGATGGCACCGGTGGGGCAGCCGGGCAGGCAGTCGCCGAAGCCGTCGCAGTAGTCGTCGCGCATGAGCTTGGCCTTGCCGTTCACGAGGCCGATGGCACCCTCATGGCAGGCAGTGACACAGGCACCGCAGCCATTGCATTTTTCTTCGTCTATATGAATGATTTTACGGATCATATCCACACTCTCCTTCTCTTGATGGGCTTATTATAGCAGATGCTTCGCCCTATTTCTGTTGTCATGACCACAAAGAGAGAGGAAGTTTTTCTCAGTAATGCACGACATTGCCCGCATTGCGGATGCGCGCCAGCACCGGCTCTGCCTCCGGGCTGCGGAAATAGTCGAGGCTGGTCTTGGGCAGCAGCGTTTCGAGGGTATCCCAGTCGCCGCTCTGCAGGCACTGGCGGACGGTGGAAGCACTGATGGCCTTACCGTTTGCTTCTTTGCGGGGTACAACGACACACTCGATACCCGCTTTGGGCAGCTGCTCGCACATGATCTGGTTGTAAAGCCCCGTCACCTGACTGGCAGGCTCCTCGCCCACATAGCGGGCGGTGATGTTCAGCGCCGCCGCGATTTTCGTAAAGACGGCGAGGTCCAGCCGGGCGTGGCCGTCGATGACAGCTGCCTCATCCTTCAGGAAGTAGCTGGGGAAGGTGGCATTCGAGATGATGTAGGGGCCGCTGTCGTGGAGCACCACATTCGGCAGATGGGCTACGCCCGCCTCCACCAGCTTCCTGCGCACGGCAAAAGGCACGAGGCTGGCGTCCTCACTGACCACGAACAGGTGGAGCGTGTCGCAGGCGGCAGCGGCTTTTTCCACAAGATACTGATGACCGAGGGTAAAAGGGTTCGCGTTCATGACGAGGGCCGCACTTTTGCCCTCGGTCCTGGTCTTTTCCAGATTGCGCAGATAAGCCCCGAAGCCGTCGCGGCGGTTCTCCATGAAGACAAGGGTATCCTCCACCCGGGCGATCTCGTAGAAGCCGAGGTCGCCGAAAAACCTGGAGCTTTTCACCTTGGTGTAGAGAAACAGGTGCATATTCCCCCGCGCGCACTGCACCTCGATGAGATGGGTGATGATCTGGTTCAGCAGACCCTCGCCCTGATGGGCGCTGCTGACGGCGAAGCACCGCAGGGTGTTGCCGAAGCAGCTGCCGGTGCCGATGACGTTGTATTCCTCGTCGAACATGGCGCAGATGTAGTCCAGATTGCCGTCGCGGCGGATGCCCTCCTGACTCAGCAGTGTGTCGATTTGGGCCAGAACGGTTTTATCGGTCGGATAGACCTGCGAAATGGTATATTCACTCATCGATATTCCCCTCAGTAGTAACAAAATGGAGCAGCCAGGTCAGCGCCAGCAGGTCGGCACTGCCGCCGGGCGAGAGATTTTCCGCAATGAACCGGTCATCCAGCGCCGCGAGGGCATCTTTGTCCGGGTAAGGTGTCTGGGCCAGAAGGGCTTTCAGCTCTTCGGTGAGGGCCAGCTGACGCTCCCGGCTCGAGCGGGCAATGATGTTGGTATCGGTGCTGTTGGCCAGGATGGCCAGCAGTGCGCCGCCGCCGGCGCGGTCGAAGTCGTAGCCCTTGGCAAGGCCGGCTTCCAGCACCGGCAGACCGACATTCAGCACTGCGGGAAGTCCGGCTTCCACCTGCCCCCGCACACCGGTGATGCCGTACCGGATATAAAGCTTCTGGCCCACGGTGGCGGCGTTCTCGGCGGTGACGCCTGCAAAATCCTTCTCGGTCAGGCCCGCCGTCATGGCGGATACTTCCGCCAGCACCCGGGCTGCGTCGGCCCAGAGGGAGCGGTCGAGGCGTCCCAGCGCCGCGCAGACGATGCCCACCGAAAAGACCGCGCCCTTGTGGGTGTTGACGCCGCCGGTGGCGTCCAGCATCTCGCCCTCGGCCTCACAGCCCAGAGGCCGCAGGGCCGCGAAGGTCTCGGGCGCGGGCTGTTCCGCCGTCTCGCGGCCCGTCCGGGCGCAGGCTTCAAAATAGGGGTAGAGCGCCGCGGCGCTGTCCATGAAGGTGAACACATCCATGTCCCTGTGGCTTCCGCTGTTGCGCCGGTCCACAAGGCCGGGCTTCGGGGTGGTGGTCACTTCGTAGAGCAGGGCGCGGACGGCCAGACGGGCCGCGTCGGCGATGTCCTGCGCGTCCCGGGCCTCGGTCAGGATCTCCGTCGTCTTTTTCTGCAGTTCGGCCACGGTATGGATGCGGCGGCTGCCCCCCCCCTTGGCGGCCCCGCCGCAGATGAGACAGCGGCGGCCTTCGAGGTTCAGCTCCTCTCTGTCCACTTTGAGGCCGTCCGGACGGATGACGTCCATGTCGAACAGCCGCCCCAGCGGGGTGGCGTCCTCGATGTCGGTGGTGAATTTCTTGATGGTCAGCGGGTCGGCGTCCAGCACATAGAACGCCTCACAGCCGGTCACTTCCCGGACGGCGTCCTGATGCAGCGGCGTCAGCTTTGCCCGCAGAAACTGCTGGCGCAGCAGCTGACGCCCCCGCCCAAAGCCCCGCCGGATGAGGGGCGAATCCTTTACCGGGCCGCAGATATTCATGGTAAAGCAGATGAGAGGCTTGTGGTACCGGGCCAGCAGCTCCTGCTGGTGCTGCACCCGGCGCTCCCGTGCATCCAGCATCTGGACCAGCGAAACAGTCGTTTCCATGTTTTTCTCCTCTCAGCGGTGCTTTTTGAGCATGTCCATAAAGAGCTGCACCTGCGGCAGGGCGGCTGCATCTCTCTGGCAGAAAATATAGGTGCGCCGGACGAAGGGCTCACCGTTCTCGAAGGTGCAGGGCTTGACATAGCCCTTGAAGTTATCCAGCGCCACTTCCGGCATCAGCGCCCAGCCAAGGCCCCGCTCCACCATCTCACGGCAGACCATGATGTTATCCACCACAAAATTGCCCGCATCGTTGGTCACGCCGTTCTCGTAGCGCCAGCGGGCCATCTGGGCGCTGATGGTGGCGTCGCTGCTGTGGTCGATATAAAGGTAATCGGAGATGGGTCTGTCCTTGTTCTCCTCGCTGCAGATCAGGCAGATATTCTCCTGCGAGAGCAGGAACTGGGTGCCGTCCCACGGATACTCGCCCCGCAGCACTGCCACGTCCAGCGAAGAATCCAGCATCTGCTGGTAGATGTTCCGGCTGTGGCCGGTGGCGATGTCGAGGCGTACCTTCGGGTAGGCTTTGTGGTATTCGGTCAGCACCTCGGGCAGACGGTAGTAGGAGAAGTTCACCGAGATGCCGGCCCGCAGGGTGCCGCAGGCTTCGCCCTGAATGGAAGCCAGCTGGCGGCGCATCTTTTCCATCTCGCGGGCAGCGGCGGCACTGTGGAGCAGCACCTGTTCGCCGGCCGGCGTGAAGCGGATGCCCTGCCGCGAGCGCAGCACGATCTCCACCCCCAGCTCCTGTTCCAGCGCCTTGATGCGCTTGGACAGTGCCGACTGGGTCATGTACAGTTTGTCCGCTGCGTGGGTGATGTTGCGCGTCTCGTCCAGTGCGTGCAGCAGCTCGTAATCTTTTTCGTCCATCGTAGCTCTCCCCCTATTGCCCTTTATTTTTCTTATCATTCCCATTTGCGCTTCATCCAGGCGCATTTTGCTCAGATTCCATATCTGTTATTCATAATACAACAGATTTCAGCAAATGAAAAGGGGGATATTCGCCTTGATTTTCCCGAAAATCCATTCCAAGATGGAATAACTCGGCACTTTTCTTGCAGTTTTCTTAACCCTGCCTTAATTCCATCTTAATGCGGTGTTGTTGTCCACAACATCTTCATTTTTTCTCTGCCGACGGGCGGTCTTCCTCCCGCAGCACAGCAAACGCAGCTCTCTTTTCATTTTTGCCTGAAAAATCATTAAAAGTCCAGTTTATTGGATAGTATTCGCATTATCATAAAAACAAGAAAATACTCGTTTCTTTCGTCTTTGGCACATTGCAGATTTTTCCGCCCGCTTTTTGTGCAACGTCCCGGAATTTTTTGTCGAAAAGCGCGTTTTGTTGACAGCCGCTTTTTGAAAAGCGTATCCTTATTGCAAACCAGAGTCAGGAGGTCATTTTATGGAGCACTCCACACGTCTTGCCCACATCAGCGAGGACGGCACCCGCACCCAGACCGTCTACGACCATCTCGCCGGCACTGCCAGACTGGCCGGTTCCTTCGCAGCCCCCTTCGGGGCGCAGAGCGAGGCCGAATTTGCCGCGTGGCTCCACGACGTCGGCAAATACAGCTACGCCTTCCAGCTGCGGCTTAAAGGCGGCCCCAAGGTGGACCACTCCACCGCCGGGGCGCAGGAGGCCCTGCGGCGGGGGCATCCTCAGGCCAGCTTTGCCATTGCGGGACACCACAGCGGCCTGCCCGACGGCGGGAGCCCCGCCGATGACCCGGGCGACGCCACCCTGTTTGGCCGGAGCAAGAAGCCGGCAGCCCCCTACGACGGCTGGCAGGAAGTAATGCTCCCCGCCTCGACGCCGCCCACGTGGGCCTGCGCCGACCCGCTGAGCCTCGCGTTCTTTACCCGGATGCTCTACTCCTGCCTCGTGGACGCCGACTTCATCGACACCGAGACCTTCATGGACGGCAAGGCCGCACCCCGGGGCAGCGGCACGGACATCGCCGCGCTGCGGGACATCGTCTCGGCACAGGCGCAGCGTTATCTCAGGGCCGAGTCGCCCTCGCCCGTCAGCGTCCAGCGCAACGCCGTCCTCCGCGCCTGTCTCGAGAAAGGCGCGCACGGCCCGCAGGGGCTCTACACCCTCACCGTACCCACCGGCGTCGGCAAGACCTTCGCCTCCCTCGCCTTTGCGCTGGAGCACGCCGCCGCCCAGAAGATGAAGCGGGTCATCTATGTCATTCCTTATATGTCCATCATCGACCAGACCGCCGCCGTCTTCTCGGGCCTGCTGGGCGCAGAAAATGTTCTGGCCGACTTCTCCAACGCCGAGTACAAGACTGTTGAGCAGGACGACCTGACCCCCGCCCAGTACCGCCAGATGCTAGCCAGCGAAAACTGGGACGCCTCCGTCGTGGTGACGACGGCGGTGCAGTTCTTCGAGTCGCTCTACGCCAACCGCAGCAGCCGCTGCCGCAAGCTCCACAACATCGCCGACAGCGTCATCATCTTCGACGAGGCGCAGACCCTCCCGGGCGACTACCTTGCCCCCTGCGTCAGCGCCATCGCCCAGCTCATCCAGCATTACCACTCCACGGCCGTCCTCTGCACGGCCACCCAGCCTGCCCTTGAGCCGCTGTTCCGGCGCTTTGCCACGACGGACCCCCCGCGGGAGATCACGCCCGACGCGGCCCGCCTCTACGAAGTGCTCCGGCGCACCACCCTGCAAGACCTCGGCACCCTGCCGCAGGATGAGTTCGCCGCCCGGCTGGCAAATCACCCGCAGGTGCTCTGCGTGGTCAACCGCCGCAAGACGGCCCAGCAGCTCTATGAGTCCCTGCCCGCCGAGGGCAGCTACTGCCTGACCACCCTGCTCTGCGCCGCCGACCGCCGCCGTCAGCTGGACGACATCCGCCAGCGGCTGAAAGAGGGTCTGCCCTGCCGGGTGGTGTCCACCTCTCTCATCGAGGCCGGCGTGGACGTGGATTTTCCCGTCGCTTACCGGGAGCAGTGCGGTCTTGACTCGCTCTTACAGACTGCCGGGCGCTGCAACCGCGAGGGGCGGCGGGGCGCAGAGGAAAGCATCGTCTACCGGTTCCGGCTGGACGAGTGTTCCACGCCCCAGATGCTCAGGCAGAACGTCAGCGCGCTGGACTACACCGCCCGGCATCAGGACACACTGGACACGCCCCGGGCCATTCAGCTCTACTTCAACGAGCTTTCCGACCTGCGCGGCCCCGACGCCGTGGACAAGCACGGCATTCTGGATGCCTTTCTCCGGGGCATCCGGGACTGCCAGTTCCCCTTTGCACAGGTGGCGGAGGAATTCCGCCTCATCGAGAACGCTGCCCGCACGGTCTATCTGCCCGTCGGCGAGGGCGCAGCCCTCTGTGAGCAGCTGCGCAGCGGTCATGTTACCCGGACGCTGCTGCGGAAGCTGGGCGTTTACAGTGTCTCCTGTTATAAGGACCAGTTCGACAAGCTCGACGCCGCCGGGGCGCTGGAACTGCGGCCCGATGGTTCCGCCATCCTCACCGACACCGGCTGCTACAGTGAAAAGACCGGCCTTGCCATGGATGTGGAGACCGGCATCGGCCTTTACTTCTAAAAGAAAGAGGTGGTTGCAATGGCTAACATTCATCTTAGTCTGAAAATTCAACTTCACCCGGAAAGGAGGCGATGCTGATGTCCATGCTCATTGAGGTGTGGGGCGACTATGCCTGTTTCACTCGCCCGGAAATGAAGACCGAGCGTGTGAGCTACGACATGATCACTCCATCCGCTGCGCGGGGCCTTGTGGAAGCCATCTACTGGCACCCCGGGCTGCGTTATACGGTTGACCGCATCTATCTGCTCAAGCCCTTCGGCCTTGCTCCCGAGGACGAAGCGTCCACCGAGGAGTACGTCCAGCGGCCCATCCGGTTCACCAACATCCGGCGCAACGAGGTCAAGTCCACCCTGCTGTCCTCCGCCGCCCTCAGTGCGGCCAAAGGCGGCACGCCGCCGGTGCTCTACACCTCGGAGGACATCCAGCAGCGGGCCGCGATGGTCCTGCAGGACGTCCACTACGTCATCGAGTGTCACTTTGATTTGACGGACAGGGCCGCCCCCAGCGACAATCCCGGCAAGTTCCAGGACATCCTGCGCCGACGCCTGCGCAAAGGCCAGTGCTATCATCAGCCCTGTTTCGGGTGCCGGGAGTTCCCGGCCAACTTCCGGGAGTGGCCGGGCGGCAGCATTCCGGCGCTGAAGGTCACGCAGGACCTCGGCTTCATGCTCCACAGCCTCGATTACTCTGATTCGGCCAACATCCGCAGCCAGTTCTTCCGCGCAAAGCTGGTGGACGGCGTGATGGAATGCCGGGACGTGGAGGTGTTTACATGATACTCCAAGCACTCACCGCCTATTATGAACAGCTCTTGAAGCAGGGCAAGGTGGAGGCCCCCGGCTGGGACAGCCGCTTCAAAGTCAGCTATGAACTGCGCCTCGGCCCCGACGGCCAGCTCCTCGCTCTCAACGACCTGCGGCAGGAAGTCCCCAAGGGCAAAAAGACTGTCATCGCCCCCCGTGAGCTCCCTGTCCCCCACCGGGTCAAGCGCGCCTCCGGCGTCGCCGCGAACTTTTTGTGCGACAATACGTCCTATCTGCTGGGCGCAGACGAAAAGGGCAAGCCCGAGCGCTCCCGCCAGTGCTTCGAAGCCTGTGCCGCCCTCCACCACAAGGTGCTCGACGGCGTGGACTCCTCTGCCGCCAAAGCCATCCTCGCCTTTTTTGACAGCTGGGAGCCGGATACAGCCCCCACCCACCCGCTGCTGGCAGAGCAGTGGGCCGACCTGAACAACAACGCGAACCTTATGTTCGGCTACGAATCCCCCGACGGCGCCCACTGGCTGGCCACCACAGATGACGCCATCCGGACCGCATGGCAGTCCGCCTTTGACACCTCCGATGCAGACGCCGAGGCAGCCCGCTGCCTCATCACCGGCAAAGAGGCCGGCATCGCCCGCATCCACCCCGCTATCAAAGGTGTGATGGGCGCACAGGCCGCCGGTGCGGCGCTGGTCTCCTTCAACGCGCCCGCTTTTTGCTCCTATGGCCATGAGCAGGGTGCCAACGCCCCCGTCAGCGAGTACGCGGCTTTCGCCTACACCACGGCCCTCAATCTGCTGCTGGCTGACCGGGACTGCTGTCAGCGCATCGGCGACACCACCATCGTCTGCTGGGCCGAAAACGCCGCTCCCGCCTACTCAAACGCCATGCTGATGTTTTTCTGCGGCGGTGCCGAGGTGCGCGGCGTCTCGGAAAGTGACCTTGCCGCCGCACTGAAAGCCCTTTCTCAGGGACGCCCCGTCTCCTTCCTCGATGACAAGCTGGACCCGAATCAGAACTTCTATGTGCTGGGCATCTCGCCCAACGCGGCCCGGCTCTCCGTCCGGTTCTTCCTGCACAGCAGCTTCGGGCAGTTTGCCAAAAATCTGCAGGACCACGCCGACCGGCTCGAAATCACCCGCCCCGCCTTCGACAAGCGGGAAAACCTGTCGGTCTGGGCGCTGGCGCAGGAGACGGTCAACCAGAGATCCCGGGACAAAAATCCATCGCCCCAGCTGGTGGGCGATCTGCTCCGGGCCATCCTCACCGGCGGGTCCTATCCCGCCACCCTGCTCAACGGCGTGACCCTCCGCATCCGGGCCGAACGGGAAGTCACCCGAGGCCGCGCCGCTATCCTGAAAGCCTATTATCTCCGCAACTACCCCACCGTGCTCAACAAGGAGGTATTTACCGTGAGCCTGAACGAAAGCAGCAATGTCCCCTATGTTCTGGGGCGTCTCTTCTCTGTGCTGGAGACGATCCAGAGCGTCGCCAATCCCGGCATCAACGCCACCATCAAAGACCGGTACTTCAACTCGGCCTGTGCCACCCCGGCAACGGCCTTTCCCACGCTGGTCAAGCTGGCTCAGAAGCATCTGCAGAAGATGAGCACCCCCAACGAGGTGCATTTCAGCAAACAGCTCACCGAGCTGATGGCCCAGCTGCCCGAGACGGGCTTCCCGGCACGGCTCAGCCTGCCGGAGCAGGGTGCCTTTGAGATCGGCTACTACCACCAGACCCAGAAACGCTACGCCAAAAAGAATGAGGAGGAATAAACCATGTCTGAGCCCATCAAGAACCGCTATGATTTCATCATCCTGTTCGACGTCGAGAACGGCAACCCCAACGGCGACCCCGACGCAGGCAATATGCCCCGTATCGACCCCGAGACGGGCTACGGTCTGGTGACCGATGTCTGCCTCAAGCGGAAGATCCGCAACTATGTCGAGACCCTGAAAGAGGACGAAAAAGGCTATCGTATCTACATCAAGGACGGCGTTCCCCTCAACCGCAGCGACGCCGAGGCCATCAAAACTCTGGGCATCGACCCCGACCTGAAAGCCGCCAAAAAGGCCGACCCCGACATCGATGCCAAGCTGCGGAACTATATGTGCGAGAACTACTTCGACATCCGCACCTTCGGTGCCGTCATGACCACCTTCGTCAAGGGTGCGCTGAACTGCGGTCAGGTGCGCGGCCCCGTCCAGCTGAGCTTTGCCCGGTCGGTGGACCCCATCGTCCCGCAGGAAGTCACCATCACCCGCGTGGCCATCACCACCGAGGCCGATGCCGAGAAGAAGGGTACTGAGATGGGCCGCAAGCACATCGTGCCTTACGCCCTCTACCGCGCCGAGGGCTATGTCTCGGCCAACCTCGCCCGGAAGACCACCGGCTTCTCCGAGGATGATTTGAAACTTCTGTGGACTGCCATCCTGAACATGTTCGAGAACGACCACAGCGCCGCCCGGGGCAAGATGGCCGTGCGGGAGCTCATCGTGTTCAAGCACGATTCTGAGCTGGGCAATGCCCCGTCCTACAAGCTCTTCGACTCCGTCACCGTCCGGCGCAAGCCCGATGTGGACGCCGCCCGCAGCTACCGCGACTACACCGTCACGGTGGCAGACACTCTGCCGGAAGGAGTCACCTGCGAGAGGCTGTCCTGATGGCCGGCCCGGACGACTGGCTGCCCCTGTCGGGCATCCAGCACTTCTGCTTCTGCCGCTATCCCGGCGCAAGCCCTGCCCTGATGGGCAAATGCGCCCGCCTCGGGGTCGATTTGAGCTTTTTCAGCCCGCAGGGCCGCTTTCTGGCCCGGGCCGTAGGCGAAGAGCGGGGCAACGTCCTGCTGCGGCAGACCCAGTACCGCATCGCAGACAGCGAGGCAGAGAGCTGTCTCTATGCGCGCAATTTCATCCTGGGCAAAGTCTATAACGCCCGCTGGGTGCTGGAACGGGCCACCCGCGACCACCCCCAGCGGGTGCCGGTGGAACAGCTCAAGCGCACCAGCGCTCAGCTGGCGGCAGCGCTGCCCCTCATCGAGCAGTGCGACGACCTCGACCAGCTTCGCGGCCTGGAGGGCGAGGCGGCACAGCGGTATTTCGACTGCTTTGATTCGCTCATCCTTCAGCAGCACAATGATTTTGCCTTCACCGGTCGGAGCCGCCGCCCGCCTCTGGACAACACCAATGCCCTGCTCTCCTTCGCTTATTCGCTTCTGGCCTCCGACTGCACAGCGGCTCTTCAGAGTGTGGGCCTCGACCCCTACGTCGGTTTTCTCCACCGCGCCCGGCCCGGGCGCAGGAGCCTCGCCCTCGACCTCATGGAAGAGCTGCGCACTGTTTACGCCGACCGTTTTGTGCTTTCCTGCATCAACCAGAAAATCATGACGCCGAAGCATTTCCAGAAGCAGGAGAACGGGGCCGTCCTTCTCACCGATGAGGGCCGCCGCGCCTTTCTGGGCGGGTGGCAGACCCGCAAGCAGGAGACCATCACCCACCCGTTCCTGAACGAAAAGCTCCCGTGGGGCCTCGTGCCTTATGTGCAGGCTCTGCTTCTGGCCCGCACCCTGCGGGGCGATATGGAGCTTTACCCGCCATTTTTCTGGAAGTGAGGGATGTGTATGCTGGTCCTTATCACCTACGACGTCAACACCGAAGCTCCTGCCGGGCGCAAACGTCTGCGCAAAGTCGCCAAGCGCTGTGTGGACCACGGCCAGCGGGTGCAGAACTCCGTGTTCGAGTGTCTGCTGGATGCCGCGCAGTATGCCGTTCTCAAGGCGGAGCTGACGGCCCTCATCGACCCTGCGCTGGACAGCCTGCGCTTCTACCAGCTGGGCAACAACTATAAGAGCAAGGTGGAGCATATCGGCATTCATCCGCCCTTCGAGCAGGACGGCCTGCTGTTGTTCTGAGTTTCCCGTCCCCAGTGCGAAGGGTGAGTTCTCAGCATTTTTCCGGCACCTTCGCACCGGATTTTTGTGTCATTTTGCATGATTTGGATAGTTCTTTGACCCGTTGTAAATCAAAGCTCTTCTAAATCCGTGCAGAATGTTGTATAATTTATAAGAAAATAGAGATTTTGTCTCTGTTTTTGCTGTCGCCCTCCTCGCGGAGGGCGTGGATAGAAATACCAGCTGCCTGCCAAGTCCACAAAAGGGCAAAGGTCGCCCTCCTCGCGGAGGGCGTGGATAGAAATAGAGAACTCTGGCCGTGGACAATGAACCTCAGTTGTCGCCCTCCTCGCGGAGGGCGTGGATAGAAATAACCAGGTGCCGCGCCTGGACATCACGCGAAGCCGTCGCCCTCCTCGCGGAGGGCGTGGATAGAAATAGAGAAACTGCAACGGCAAAGCCGACTGAGGCCGGTCGCCCTCCTCGCGGAGGGCGTGGATAGAAATTCCTGTTTCCGTGTCCTGCGTTGGCACATGGTCGGTCGCCCTCCTCGCGGAGGGCGTGGATAGAAATCCGCTCTGGGTGCCGCTCCCCAAGCTGCCCGACCGTCGCCCTCCTCGCGGAGGGCGTGGATAGAAATGTGGGGGCGGGGCGGCCCGGAGCACCGACGCCGCAGTCGCCCTCCTCGCGGAGGGCGTGGATAGAAATCAGTTTCCACCGCGAATCGGGCGTCGCCACAATTTTTCCAAAAAGGAGTTTTCCATGCATACAGTTTCCCTCACCCATCAGCTCGTCGCCATTCAGGACGACTTTGACCTCGACAAGATCATCGAAAGCGGCCAGTGCTTCCGGCCACAAAAGTTGTCCGACGGGCGCTACCGTTTTCTTTCCGGCGGCGCACTTCTTTATCTGACTCCGCTGGGCGATGGTCAATACGATGCCGCATGGTATGGCTCAGATCGGGAGTACTGGGCCGACTACTTTGATTTGGGCCGGAACTATGCCGCGCTGCGGTGCAGCTTGGCGGGACAGAGCAGCTATCTGGACAAATCGCTCGATTTCGGGCAGGGCATCCGAATCCTGCATCAGGACCCATGGGAAATGCTCATCACCTTTCTCATCTCCCAGCGCAAGAGCATTCCGGCCATCCGCACCGCCGTGGAACACCTTGCCCGATGCTGCGGCGAACCGCTCAGTGCCGAAGGCGATGAAGTTTGCCTCTTCCCTACCCCGCAGCAGCTCTGCGGCCTCTCTGAGGCGCAGCTGATGGGCTGTGGTCTGGGCTACCGCACCCGTTACATCCAGAACGTTGCTGCTCAGGCTTCCAGCGGCACACTCGACCTCGATGCTCTGGCGGCGCTGCCCGACGACGCGCTCTTTTCCCGCCTCCTCGAGCTGGACGGCGTCGGCAAAAAGGTAGCAAACTGCGTCTGCCTCTTTGGCTATGGCCGTACCGCGATGGCTCCCATTGATGTCTGGATACAGCGACTCATTGATGAGGAATTCGGCGGCCGCGACCCTTTTCCTTCCTATGATCAGCAGGCTGGCATCGTACAACAGTACTTGTTCTACTACAAACGCAGCACCAGCCGCAGCGTCGCTCACAAAAAATAAAAAAAGTTATTGACAACTCTCCATTTGGCTGGTATAATAACACACGTCGTCAGGGACGGCATACCAGCTATGGGGGATTAGCTCAGCTGGGAGAGCGCTTGCATGGCATGCAAGAGGTCACCGGTTCGATCCCGGTATTCTCCACCAAAAAAAGCACTGTACTTCGCAGGAAGTATGGTGCTTTTCTTTTTGCTGAAGCCGATTTTTGGGTGCTGCATTGCCTCGCCTGCATGTCTTTTGGGCTTTTTGCGGAAAACCGAGATGTTCCCGCAGATAAGCGGGTCCCCATAACAAAAGAGACCGCCGTACAGCAAGCTGCTGTACGGCGGTCTCTTCTTCTTTTTTCAGTTCCGCGGGATGGCCATTCGGCGCTCTGCTTTCTTTACGAGCCATGCTCCCGCCCATCCACAAGCAGCTCCCAAAATGGCACCACCCAGAATATCCGTCGGGTAATGGACACAGAGGTACATCCGCGAGAATGCGATGAGAACGCCTACCGGCAGAGCCGCCATCGCCCACTGCTTTTTCCCGGCCATCCAAAGGGCTGTCACCGAGGCGAAGGACGCCGCCGTATGGCCCGAAGGAAAGGAGAAATCGTCCGGGTACGGGATAAGCAGTTGTACCTCCGTAAGGATGTCGCATGGACGGACGCGGGCCACCAGCGGCTTGAGAAGAAGATTGCAGAGGACAGCGTCGATGAGGAGCGCCGCTGCCAGCACACATCCGACCCGCCGCGTTTTGCGGAACACCAGCAGCACCGCTGTCAGCGTCACCCAGAGAATACCGGAGTCTCCCAGACGGGTAATAAAACACATGCTTCCATCCAGCATGGGGCTGTGCAGGGATTGCAGGAATTGCAGGAAAGCGAGTTCGGCGTTCATAAAGCTCCCTCTTTCTCGTTTCGTTATGTACAGGATACCAGAAGTTTATGAACAGAAAACCACAAAGTCTTAAACAGTAGTTAAAACAGCCGGCTCCGCCGCTGAGTTTTGCAGCATTTCAGTTCCTGGCGTTCCTGATGGACAAGGGAAAAATCAAAAAGAAAAGCCGACTGAGAATACCTCTCGGTCGGCTTTTTCTATGCCGGTGGTGGGGGTCGAACCCACACGTGTTATTAGCACAAGGGATTTTGAGTTTTTATCCTCATCTTCCATCTGGTGTCATCCAGTGATATCTAGTGATATCTGGTTCCCACTGTGCAAAGGCAAAATTCACGCCTCAACGAACAATAATTTGAAATATCCACGATTTTCCGATGCATTTTCCCTCTACTCTGTTTTTTCGGTTTTGACCGCCCAAATGGAAATTGGAGGGATGTTCAGGAAGGATGCAGGGCAAAACGCTCCTCTGCTTAGGCACAAAACGAAAGGAAAGTCAAGGATAATGAATCAAAATCAAGCAAAAGAGTATTATGAAAAATTATTTGTGAACTATCCTGATGTGCTGTCTGTCGAAGAAGCAACAACTTTACTCGGTTTCAAAAGCCAGACTGCCATCATCAGAAGAATCCATCAACATAGAATTCGCTGCCTGAAAGTCGGACGATCTTTCATGATTCCGAAAGAATATCTCATCGATTATCTTTTGGATAGCTAAATTATACAGCCATTATATTACATAGCGCACCACTTTTCAATAAGAAAAGAGTGCGCTTTTTATTTTCAAACGAAAGGCGGTCGATTTTTTTTTTTTGAACACAAGCTGGAGCAAAACGTTGAAAAAGCCATATGACCCTTGACTACTTCTACGGACAAGCCGGAGAACTGTTCTCCTTCTACCGCATTCCAAAGGCTCTGTTTCAGGAGCCGCGGTTCCAGAGCCTGTCAACCGATGCCAAAACTCTGTACGGCATCCTGCTTGACCGCATGAGTCTGTCCGTGAAAAATGGCTGGCTGGATAAGCAGAACCGGGTGTTCATCATCTTTACGATTGAGGATGCCAAGAGGTCATTGCGTTGCGCAGACAACAAAGCGACCAGACTGCTCCAGGAACTTGAAAAATTTGGTTTGATTGAACGAAAACGTCGAGGGCAAGGAAAGCCATGTTTGGTGTATGTGAAAAACTTTTCGGCAGAATCTTCAAAGGAGAGTGTCAAGAACCGTGATAATGACGATTCTTGTGGCTCTAAAATCGCTTGTCAAGACCCGGTAAAATCACGAGGTATTAAGAAGAAAGAGAATAAAACAGAGATGAATAATACGAATCCTATCCTTTCCGACGAATCGGAGAAGATGAAGAATCGCGAACTGCTCGAAGAATATTTTTCATGCTCTTTGGAGATAGACCTTCTTCTCCGGCTCTGCCCGGATGATGAAGATACCCTCTACCAAATCGTGGATTTGCTGGTGGATATCTGTGCCACCAACCGCAAGCTGCTGCACATTGCCGGGGACGATAAGCCCGCCGAGGTGGTACGCAGTCGCTTTATGAAGCTGAACGCCGACCAAAGGCATGAGCGGCAAGCACCTGACCGGCACCGTTATCTACGGCTATCTGTGGGACGAAAAGCGGGAACACTGGCTTGTGGATGAAGAAGCCGCCGCTGTGGTACGCCATATTTTCGCGCTTGCGATGGAGGGCTACGGCCCCTATCAGATCGCAACCAAGTTGTCAGAAGAAAAAATTGAAATGCCAGCCGTTCACCTTGCCCGCTATGGCGAGGGAGTGAACAAGAATAAGGCCTTTGCGGATATTTATCGTTGGAGTGCCTCTACCGTTGTTGAAATCCTGAAAAAACAGGAGTATTTAGGCCATACGGTCAATTTCAAAACCCGCAAGCACTTTAAGGACAAGAAAAGTCACTATGTTGACGAAAGCGAATGGACGATTTTTGAGAACACCCATGAGGCCATTATCGACCAGGAAACCTTTGACAATGTGCAGCGTATCCGGGGAAACGCCAGACGCTACCCGGACGGCTTTGGGGAGGCCCATCCCCTGACCGGCCTGATGTACTGCGCCGATTGCGGCGGCAAGATGTATGTTCACCGCACATACAACGGCAAGCGTGCCCCACAGTTTACTTGCAGCCAGTATAGTAAGTACCCTATCGGCTCCCTTTGCCCAACACAACATCGCATCCGGGCCGAGGCCGTCCTGACCCTGATAACCGATATGCTCCGGGCCATCGCGGAGTATTCCAAGAATGACCGGGCCGAGTTTATCCGCACTGTCCAGGAAACGCAGGCCGCCCAGCAGACCGCCGATGTATCCAAGAAGCGGAAACGGCTGGCCGCCGCCCAAAAGCGGGCCGGGGAACTGGAAAAGCTGATTTGCAAAATCTATGAGGACAATGCCCTGGGTAAGCTGCCGGACGCCCGGTATGAGGCCCTGGACGCGCAATATGCCAAAGAGCAGGACGCCCTCAATGCGGAAATCGTGAAATTGGAAAAGGCCGTTACCGGCTATGAGCAGAGCCGGAAATCTGCGGAGAAGTTTATTGCCCTGATTGACAAGTACGAGAACTTCGACACGCTGACAAACACCATGCTCAACGAGTTTGTAGAGAAAATCTTTGTCCATGAACGCGCCCGCAAAGGCAGCCAGGACACCACACAGGAGGTTGAAATCTACTTCAATTTTGTGGGCCGCTATATCCCTCCTGCCTTGCAGCCGGTTCCCCTGACCCCGGAGGAACAGGAAGAACTGCGGAAGAAGGAGGAACGCAAGGACAGGCTTCACCAGAACTACTTACGCCGTAAGGCAACCGGCAAGCAGAAGGAATGGGAAGAACGCTACAACGCCAAGCGCAAGGCGAAAATGGAGGCAGCAAAGGCCGCAATCCTGGCCGAGGATATGGAGAAGGGCATTTTTACCACCGTCAGCCAGTTACCCAGACAGGAGCCGCGCAAGGCCACCTTACCGGCCAGCGCCGCAGTTTAACCATCACAGTGCAAAGGAGGACAAACATGAACGAATTGACTTACACCCGCTGCGGGGATTACTACATCCCCGACCTGGAGTTGTCCGAGCAGCCAGAGGCCCCCATCGGCAAGTATGGCCGTATGCGGCAACGCTACCTGAAGGAACACCGGCCCGGCCTTTACAGCAGCTTGATTTTGAGCGAAAAGCTGTACCCGCACCTGTTGGAGATTGACCGGGCGGCGCATGAACGGATGGACGCCATGCTGCCCCGCATGATGGAGGCGGCAGGCGTCACCGAGGAACTGAAATCCCGTGACCCCATGCGCTGGGTGGGGCTGATGAATACACTGAAAGCGCAGGCGGAGGAAGTTATTTTTCAAGAATTGATTTACGCATGAAATTTTAAGCACAAGTAAGACCGGGATTTTGCTGCCAAGCGGCAAATCCCGGCTTCCTTACAAACCCGTAAGGTTCTTTGGCATCACTTTATGGTATAATCTACTTGTATATTCTCGGTGAATGGAGGGATTTGATTGAATACTCTGTTGCTTTTGGAAGATGATTTCAGCCTGGTGGACGGGCTGGTTTATTCTTTGAAAAAGAATGATTATTCCGTGGAGGTTGCCCGTACCGTTCAAGAAGCACTCGCCTTACTGCCGGAGCTTGACCGCTTTGACCTGTTGATTTTGGATGTGACCTTGCCGGACGGGACGGGTTTTGATGTGTGTGAAGCGGTTCGCCGCCAAAATGTCACGATTCCAATTCTGTTTTTGACAGCATCGGATGAGGAAGTGAATGTGATTCGCGGACTTGACTGCGGCGGGGACGATTATATCACGAAGCCGTTCAAGCTGGGGGAATTGTGTTCCCGTATCCGGGCTCTGCTGCGCCGGGCTGGAGTTTCCAAAAGCGAAAAAAACACTTCTATGGAATGTGGCGATATTTCCATTGACCTGCTGGGAAGCCGCGCAACCTTAAAGGGAAAAGTATTGGATTTGACAAGCGCCGAGTACCGTCTGCTTTGTTTGTTGGTAAGAAACGCCAACCGTGTTGTGACAAGGGACATCATTCTAAATGAGCTGTGGGATGATACAGGAAATTTTGTGGATGATAACACCTTGTCTGTTTATGTACGACGGCTTCGTGAGAAAGTGGAAACCGATCCGTCGCGCCCGGAACACCTCATAACCATCCGTGGATTTGGCTACCAATGGAAAGAGGTGTCTGTATGAACTTATGCCGCGATAAACAAATCAAAGATTTCTTGCTATTTCTGTTCTTGTTTGCCCTGCTGTTTGTTGGAACAGGAACCGTTTTAGCTATCCATCTTGTGAATGATATGGAAGTTCAGTGGCTTACACACGATGAGGCAGTTGTATCCTCGCTTTTGGAACAGGGGGTTTCCAAAGAAACGATTGTAACCGCTCTTATGAATACAGAAATCAGCACAGATGGTCGGTCGTTATTAGCGGCTGCGGGTTTAGGAAAACAGACAGAGAGCGGTATACGGCCCTTTTTTAATCAATTTCAACAATCTACTCTCTGCATTACGCTCTGTGCTGCGATGTTTTTGCTCTTTGTGCTTGCCATAGGAATGTTTGTTTTTTTCTGGAAAAGGAAACGATTGTACCAACAGGCAGATAAAGTATTGACCAACTATATAAATGGGGATTACTCCTGTCATTTACCACAGAATTACGAGGGAGGCATTTTCCAAATATTTTCCTCTGTGGAGCAGCTTGCAACCATGCTCCAATCGAAAAATGAAACAGAGCATAAGGCAAAAGAGTTTTTGAAAGATACCATATCGGATATATCCCACCAGCTCAAAACACCTCTGGCAGCCCTCGCCATGTATCAGGAGATAATTGAGAACGAGCCGGATAATGCGGAAACGGTAAAGCAGTTTGCGGCTAAGATGGGGATTTCTCTAAAACGCATGGAGCAGCTCATCTTATCAATGCTGAAAATAACCCGGCTGGATACGGGAAACATCGTTTTTGAGAAAAACAAATGCCGTGTGTCCGAGTTGATTGCCCATTCGATCAATGAATTAACTACAAGGGCCAAAAATGAAAACAAAGAAATTCAGATAGCCGGTGATGATGAGCAACAGTTTATTTGTGATATGAACTGGACAAGTGAAGCGATTGGAAATATCGTGAAAAATGCTCTGGATCATACACAAAACGGTGGAATTGTCCATATAACATGGGAGTGCACTCCTGTTATATTTCGTATTCTCATTTCAGATAATGGAACCGGCATAGACCCGGAAGATATTCACCATATTTTCAAACGCTTTTATCGCAGTAAGCATTCCCTTGACACACAGGGGATTGGACTGGGGCTCCCCCTTGCTAAGTCCATCATCGAGGGGCAAGGCGGTGTAATCTCGGTACAAAGTGAAATCGAGAATGGCACGACATTCACGCTGTCGTTCCTTACGGAATCGTAAGGTCAAATTCACCTGATTGTAAGCTGTTCTTGTTATCCTTTTAGGAAAGGAGGTACGAACCACTATGGAAATTTTGAAAGTACAAGATCTATGTAAAACTTACGGGATAGGCGAAGCGAAAGTGGACGCCTTAAAAAAAGTGTCCTTTTCACTCAGCAAAGGGGAGTTTGCCGCTGTTGTCGGAGAATCCGGTTCTGGAAAAAGCACTCTGCTGAATTGTGTTGGTGCGTTGGATTCTCCCACTTCCGGCCACATTTGGGTGGATGGGCAAGATCTGTTTTCTATGAAAGAGGAACAGCGCACGATCTTCCGCCGTCGCAATATCGGCTTTATTTTCCAATCCTTTCAGCTTGTTTCCGAACTGAATGTAGCGCAGAATATCATGTTCCCTCTGCTGTTGGACTACCGCAAGCCCGATCCGGCAGCGGTAAACGAAATTTTGGAGTTGTTGGGCCTTACAGAACGGCGGCACCATCTGCCAAGCCAGCTATCCGGCGGCCAGCAGCAACGCGTCGCTATTGGACGGGCTTTAATCACCAAGCCTAAACTGATTCTTGCAGACGAACCTACGGGCAATTTGGACAGCAAGAATAGTCAGGATGTTATTGCGCTGCTTACACAGGCATCCCGCCGTTATCAGCAAACAATCCTGATGATTACCCACAACAAAAACTTGACAACATCTGTTGACCGGGTGTTCCGGGTATCTGATGGTGTCCTCACGGACTTGGGAGGGAAAACAGATGAAGCGTTATCTTGACCTTGTTCCCATATCCTCAAAAATTCACAAGAAGCAAAGCCGGATGTCCATTTTCTGTATTGTACTGGCCGTATTTCTGATGACTACTATCTTCGGTATGGCGGATATGTTTATTCGCAGCCAAGTTATCAAAACACAGACAGAAACGGGAAATTGGCATATTGGAGTACAAAATATTACGGATGAAGATGCAACCATTATCGCCACGCGTCCTGATGTGGAGGCTCTCGCCCCCTATGATGTTCTGAACTATAACGGCAACCGAGGGTACACCTTGAATGGGACGGAAACGCTTATTTGTGGCGGAAACGAAACCCTGTTTACAAAAATCTTTTCAAATATGATTGCGGCAGGCAGTTTTCCGCAAAATAACGACGAAGCTATGGTAACTGAAAATGCCAAAGATATGCTCAATTTATCTATTGGCGATCATATCACTGTTGATATGCCGAATGGGGCAGAGCATGAATTTCGTATATCTGGATTTGTCAAAAATACTGCCAATCTTATGAGCAACGATTCCTACGGAGTATTTATCACGACAGAGAAATTTCGTTCTCTTTTGACTGACACTGGAAATGGCGAGTCAGTTGGCAGCAGTACGGTTTTTTATGTTCAGTTTTCTGACACAGGAAATGTTCAGAGTGAAATCTTGGATTTGAAATCACAATTTGGATTAAGCGATGAACAAGTTTTTGAAAATACAAAGTTGCTTGGTTTGCTTGGACAAAGCAGCAATTCTTTTATGATGCAGGTTTATGCGGCCGCTGGTGTTTTATTCATTTTGGTTCTGTTTGCGGGCATTATGATGATTGCAAGCAGTCTGAATAGTAATGTTGCCCAGCGAACGGAGTTTTTCGGCCTGATGCGCTGCATTGGTGCAACACCCAAACAGGTCATGCGCTTAGTAAGAAAAGAGGCCCTTAGTTGGTGCCGATTTGCGATCCCCGTAGGCGTTTTAAGCGGTGTGGTTGTGATATGGATTCTATGTTTTGTTCTGCGGTTTCTTAGCCCGGAATACTTTGGTGCTATGCCCGCATTTAGTATCAGCATACCGAGCATACTGGCAGGAATTATTGTGGGATTGCTTACCGTTCTCTTGGCGGCTCGATCTCCGGCAAAAAGGGCCTCAAAAGTTTCTCCGCTGGCGGCAGTTTCCGGCAACGCCAATGCTTTACAGCCAGTCCGCAAAGCCGCAAATACCAAATGGCTGAAAGTAGACGCCTCGCTTGGGATTCATCATGCTAAATCCAGCCGCAAGAATTATATCTTAATGGTTGCCTCTTTTGGCCTTAGTATCGTCCTGTTCCTCTCCTTTTCTGTGACGATTACTTTTATGAATCACACTTTGACGCCGCTGTATCCGTGGGCGCCGGATATATCCATTGTCAGTCCAGATAACACTTGCTCTGTTGATAAAACTTTTGTAGACGAGTGGAAAGAAAATCCTGTTGTAGATGCAGTCTATGGCCGGATGTTTGCATACGATGTTCCCGCTACGGTGAATGGGACAGAAAAAACGGTTGTCTTAATTTCTTACGAGCAGCAGCAGTTTGAATGGGCCGCCGACTATCTGCAATCAGGCTCATTAGAGGCTGTGCAAAATGAGTTGAATACTGGTTTGACTGTGTTTGATTCGCAAGGTTCCATGCAAGTAGGCGATAAAGTTACGATGGAGATAGATGGCCGGTCTGTCGAAATTGAGATTGCCGGACTTCTTTCTGCCAGCCCATTCAATAGTGCCGGAGATTCTGCAATCATCATTTGCTCCGAAGATACTTTCCGGCAAATCACCGGGGAAGAAAACTATACCATCATTGATATGCAGCTATCTGCCAGTGCCACAGACGATGATGTAAATGCTATCCATCGCACTTATGGAGCAGGATTCAGTTTCGTTGACAAGCGGATGGATAACAGCAGTACATTAGGCGTTTATTACTGTGTATGGCTGTTCCTCTATGGATTTTTGGCCTTGATTGCTTTGATTACCATTTTCAATGTAATTAACAGCATTGCTTTGAGTGTAGCAGCTCGGACAAAACAGTATGGGGCTTTCCGGGCGATTGGTTTAAGTACCCACCAGCTTTCCAGAATGGTGATTGCGGAGGCAGCCACCTATGCTGTTTCCGGCTGTATCATCGGCACCTTGCTGGGGCTGATCTGCCATAAACTCCTCTTTAGTTTGCTGATAAGCTCTAATTGGGGTGAGGCATGGACAATTCCATTTGTGGAATTAGGTATTATTCTCCTAATTGTCGTACTTTCTGTAATTCTGGCCGTGTATGGGCCAATCAAGAGAATACGCAGGATGTCCATTGTTGACACGATCAGTGCGCAATAAATTTAGTTCATATATTTACAAAGCAGGCGGTTTCGATGCGAAATCGTCTGCTTTATTCGTAAGCTTACAGTTTTGTAAGCCGAAATTCACCCGTTTGTAAGCTGAATTTGTTATGCTTTGAACAGGATTAAATGAAATGCAAAATTCTCTATCTGCCGGACGACGGCAAAAGAAAAAAGCCGTCGTACAGCAGGCAATCGCCATGCCCCAAATTCGACCCTACGGCGGCTTTGACAAAATCAAGGCCGCCGTTCCTTATGCCCTCAACAAAGGAGTGACGACTACACGCTGACACGGCGGCTTTAGGAG
>OBVY01000834.1_pt1 | contig 24495 bp, 20 predicted proteins | sample 1538051 | NCBI WGS metagenome assembly OBVY01 (sample SAMEA2580017, study PRJEB22360) | human gut metagenome | biome: human gut; feature: human-associated habitat; material: faeces | place: Denmark | collected 2008/2010 | reverse complement strand
GCTACTTGCTCATGAACGCAGTCGCTTTGCGACCTGCGTTCAAACTCTGTCGCAGTAAACAGATGCATATATTCATCTTCCCATTCATCGGAACAAAACGTCACAATCCCACGAAACTGATACGTTATCAACGTCAGTCCCGTTTCCTCTTTTACTTCACGGATCAGACACTCATCCGGACTTTCTCCCGGCTCAAACTTTCCACCGACACCGATCCACTTATCATGATTCTCATCATTCTTTTTTTTCGTTCGATGAAGCATCAGATATTTTCCATCTTTTTCTATATAACATAAAGTTGTAAGTCGCATAATATATTTCCACCTTTTTCTATTGCTTTTTGTTCTTCATTTGGAATATACTCGATATATGAATTTAAACGATTAAGGAGTTAATTATGTCATATGCACTTGTCCTTCTCTGCGGCGGACTCAGCACCCGCATGGGTACAAACAAAGCCTTCCTCCCTTTCGGAGAATATACCCTGATGGAATATCAGGTTCGGCGTTTTCGCCCGAATTTTGAAAAAATATATTTATCCGTTCCGAAAATGACGGATTTCTGGATGCAGCTTGCTGCCAGACTGGATTGCACAGCCATTCCTGACTGCGTTGAAAAAATCGGTCCGCTGGGAGGACTGTACAGCTGTCTTTCTGCTGTTACAGAGGAGCTGCTATTTTTCACACCGGTAGATGCACCATTCACAGGCACAAATGCTGCCCTTGCAGTATGCCGGACACTGGAGCAGGCCATTGAAACAAATCCGTCAAAATATGCCTGCGTCCTGAAACATCCGACCCGCGGAATGCAGCCCCTTTCCGCAGCCTATGCAAAAACCTGCCTCCCTGTCATCGAACACATGATACACGCAGAAAACTATCGCCTGCGCCAGCTCCTGACACCGGAACACACTGTTATCTCTGACATCCTCGTTCCCCAGGAACACTTTTATAATATGAACGATATGCCATCCTACTACCATGCCCTGCAAATGCTGGCAGAAAAACAGCCCGCACTGTTTCCGCCTGATTTTATTTCTCAATCAGACCAGCCAATTCCATACGTCTCATTTTCTGCAAAATCAGGCACCGGAAAGACAACCTATCTGGAAAAACTGGTTGCCTGCCTGAAAGAAAAAGGACTTCGCATTGCCCTGATCAAACATGATGCGCATGGATTTGAACTGGATCAGCCCGGAAAAGACAGCTATCGTCTGCGAAAAGCCGGTGTGGATACGATGATCCTGTGCGGTCCCGATCAGACCGCCCGCCTGGAAAACCACACTGCCGGAGAACCGTCTCTGCATCAGCTGATATCCTCTGTGAAAGATGCAGATCTCATCCTGATCGAAGGCTACAAATTCGGATCACAGCCGAAAATTCAGTTACTTCGCAGAGGGTATCATGAGACACCAGTCGGCAACCTTGAAAATACTATTGCCTATGTTGCTGATTTTCCGTATGATCCTACACCCGAAAATCTACCGGTTTTTGATACAACCGAGCCAATGAAATTGGCAGAATTCTTGTTTAGGGTAATTCGGAACAAGCAGTAACGAATTTAAAAGTTGAGCAGTTCTTTTTGTATATAGTCAAAGGTCGCGTAAATAGCCAATTCCTTTCGTTTTTTCTTTTCTCTGTGTAAATCTGCGCATGCGACAAAATGTTTCAAAGATTGGATGCATGCGTGGCACGCGGTGCCATCACGTAAAATGGGCAAATCTGAAAGCAAAATCCAAGACAAGACGGTAGGTTGATTTTCGTTACCGCAGCGAGCATAGCCCGCCTCCGTGAGTGTGTCTGAGCACGCTGTTTTTGCGTGCGAGTTCGCGGGAGGAGGCGGAGATAAGCGGCGCAGCGGAGGTAGAAAATCATCCGTGTCTGTCTGGATTTCTGCTTCAGATTTGCCCTTTACATAGATAAACAAAATTTTATTTTACGGCCCCGATCAGTTCATTGATATCCGCCACACCATGCATCTGCATATACTGCTCGATACCGTCCACGATCTCCATGGTCACCATCGGATTTGCAAAATTTGCAGTTCCGACACTGACAGCCGTAGCTCCTGCCAGAATCAGTTCCAGCGCATCTTCTGTATTCTGGATGCCGCCCATTCCGATGATCGGAAGGTTCACTGCATTTGCCACCTGATATACCATACGGACTGCAATCGGATGTACTGCCGGACCGGACAATCCACCTGTCTTATTTGCAATTGCAAACGCACGTTTATTGACATCGATCTTCATGCCCGTCAGTGTGTTGATCAGTGACAGGGCATCCGCGCCACCTGCCTCTGCGGCTTTTGCCATCACGGTAATATCTGTAACATTCGGGCTCAGTTTCATGATCACCGGCTGTTTTGCATGCTTTTTCACTTCTCTTGTGATTGCTTCTACGGCTTTCGGATCCTGACCGAAAGCAATACCGCCCTCTTTGACATTTGGGCAGGAAATATTGATTTCCAGCATATCTACCGGCTGATCTGCCAGACGTTCCACCACTTCACAGTAATCCTCAGTGGATTTTCCGCAGACATTTACAATGATCTTTGTATCGTATTTTTTCAGAAATGGAATATCTCTGGACACAAACACATCAATACCCGGATTCTGCAGACCGATGGCATTGAGCATACCGCCGTATACTTCTGCAATACGCGGCGTCGGATTTCCCGGCCACGGAATATTTGCCACACCTTTTGTGACTACTGCGCCCAGGCGGTTCAGATCTACAAATTCGGAAAATTCCTCACCGGAACCAAAGGTACCGGAGGCAACCATAACCGGATTGTCAAATGTTACTCCTGCAATCGTTACTTTTGTATTCATTACAGTTCTACCTCCTCTGCTAAAAATACCGGACCTTCCTTGCAGACACGTTTGTTATGTACATTTGTATGTCCATCTACTTCTTTTGATTTACATACGCAGGCAAGGCATGCACCGATACCGCATGCCATCTTCTCCTCCATGGAGATCCAGCATTCCATATGGTTTTCAGACGCATATTGTTTCAATGCACGGAGCATCGGTGTCGGACCACACGCATAGATGACTTCCGCATCCAGCTCATTCTCCCGGATCGCATCCAGGACATTTCCTTTTGATCCCACACTGCCATCCTCTGTGGCAATATATACTTCCCCCTGTTTTTTGAACTCATCCAGAAGGAACATATCGCTGTTGCGGTAACCGAGGATGATCTGTTTTTCACAGTTTAACTGTTTTGCAAGTTCCAGCATTGGCGGAATACCGATACCGCCACCGATCAGAAATGCTTTTTTGCTCTTTAAGGGGAAACCGTTTCCAAGCGGTCCCATCACAGAGAGATGATCTCCGGTCTGCTTCTGGGAAAATTCTTCGGTTCCTGCGCCTGCAATACGATATACCAGATGCAGGGCACAATCCTCTTTGTCAATTTCGCAGATACTGATCGGACGCGGGAGCAGTCTGCTTCCATCCTCACAGTAAATAGAAATAAACTGTCCTGCCTTTGCATACTGTGCGATTTTATCTGTTTTGATCCACAGGCTGTAAATCGCCGGAGCAATCTCCTCCTGGCTGATGATCACTGCCTGCTCTTTGAATTTCTCTGCCATTTCCTTCTCCTTTTATTTCAGTGCGGAAGCGATGTCCTCGATCATATCAATAACTGCCTGACGGGAAGCATCTGCAAAATTTTCTGCGCCAAACTGAGCATATTTCTCCTGTTTGTAAGCAGCAATGATACCTCTGGAAGAATTTACGATTGCTCCCAGACCGTCTTTATTGAAATAATGAGTCAGATCCTTACCTTTTCCACCCTGTGCACCATAACCAGGTACCAGGATGAAGCTCTTTGGCATTACCTGACGCAATATTTTGCCAACTTCCGGATAAGTAGCGCCTACAACAGCTCCGATATAACTGTACTCGTCGCCCATGACATCTTCTCCCCATGCAGCTACTTTCTCAGCCACATGCTCGTACAGTGGTTTGCCGTCAATGAGACGATCCTGGAACTCACCGCTGGACGGATTGGATGTTTTTACAAGGATGAACAGACCCTTTTTCTCCTCTTTACACACATCTGCAAATGGTTTGATTCCATCGGTACCAAGGTATGGGTTTACGGTTGCGAAATCTTCATTAAATGTACGGTATGTCTTGCTTCCTACCTGGACTTTTCCAAGATGTCCGGTTGCATAAGCTGCGGAAGTAGAACCGATATCTCCACGCTTTACATCACCGATCACTACCAGATCTTTCTCATGACAATAATCAACGGTTTTCTGGAATGCTTTCAGACCTTCCACACCAAACTGCTCATACATGGCGATCTGCGGCTTTACTGCCGGGATCAGATCGTAAGTGCTGTCGATGATCTGCTTGTTGTACTGCCAGATGGCATCTGCGGCACCTTCCAGTGTCTCTCCATACTCATCAAAAGATTTTTTCTGAATATGCTCCGGTACATAGGAAAGCATCGGATCTAAGCCGACAACGATTGGTGCGCCTGTTTTCTTGATTTTCTCTACTAACTTGTTGATCATTATACTTCGTTCTCCTCTTTATGAAATGATATATAGTTTATTTTTGGGGAAGATCCTGTCTATTTCTCCTGATACACGATTTCTCCGTCCACGATGGTTGCCATGACTTTTCCGGTCACTTTTTTACCACCAAACGGTGTATTTTTGCCCTTGGATAAAAACTCTGCCGGATCAATGACCCACTCACATTCCGGGTCAAAAATCGTCAGATCCGCCGGACTTCCGGCCTCCACGGTTCCTTTATCCAGACCAAGGATCTTCGCCGGATTGTAACTCATCTTCTCTGCCATCTGCATCGGAGTCAGAATACCCGGTTTTACCAGTGCTGTATAAGTCAGTGCTGCCGCAGTCTCCAGTCCGACAATGCCAAACGGTGCTTTCTGGATGCCCTGCTCCTTCTCACTGGCTGCGTGAGGTGCGTGATCCGTTGCGATCACGTCCATGATATCATCGGCCAGACCTTTCTGTAACGCCTCCACATCTTCTTTCGTACGAAGTGGCGGATTCATTTTGTAATTACCATCATCCTCTGTGATATCATCGGATGTCATACAGAAATGATGTGGGCATACTTCAGCCGTCACCGGCAGACCTTCTTCTTTTGCCAGTTCTACCATACGCACGCTATCCTTTGTAGAGCAGTGGCACAGATGCAGGCGTACTCCGGTCTCTTTGGCCAGCAGGATATCCCGCGCCACAATAACGTCCTCCACAGAGTTCGTAATGCCTGCAAATCCGAGTTCGTTTGCTTTCGCATCCGCATTCATCACACCACCATGCACCATATTGATATCTTCGCAGTGCGCCAGAACGACAAGTCCTTCCTCAGCGGCTGCCTGCATACCTTCCCGGTAAAGCTGTGCGTTCATAACTGATTTGCCATCTTCGCTGATAGTCCGGCTTCCGGCTGCCGCCATTCCGTGAATATCTGCCAGTTCCTCGCCTTTCTGACCTTTCGTCACCGCTCCGGTCTGCAGCACGTGCACTTTCGTCACAGCCTCTGCTTTATGCTTCACATAATCGATCACGTCCGGACGGTCTGCCACCGGTTTTGTATTCGGCATGGCAACGATCGTCGTAAATCCTCCGTGAAGTGCTGCTGCACCGCCTGTCTGGATATCTTCTTTGTACTCCAGACCCGGATCCCGCAGATGCACATGCAGATCGATAAATCCTGGCATGACATAACAGCCTTTCGCATCATAAACCTCATCTGCTTTCTCTTTTATCGCAGGTGCAACCTCAGCCACTGTCCCGTCTTTGATCAGAACATCTGCCTTTGTCATCGTTTTGTCGCCGGGATTGATGACTGTTCCGTTTTTTATCAAAAGTACCATCCTTGACTGTCTTCCTTTCTTCCCATGTATTTATAACAGTTTTCTTCTTCCGATTCCATTTGCAGAAGCATCTTTTTGATACATCACTTCTGCATGGAATCATTATTCTTTATTTTATCATTTTCAACACTTCGCCGCAATGTTTTATTACAGTTCCGGTGGCACATAAGCCTCTACATAGATGCCTTCCGGTGTATACTCTTCCTTCAGTAATTCTCCATATTTACGGATTTTCTGGATCTCTCCGGCCTTTTCATATGGAAATGTATGCTTGAGCAGCACTTTTCCATCCCGGAGCATATCCTCGAATACTTCTTTCAGTGTATCCAGTCCCATGCCGGTCTTCGCAGAAATACGCAATGTCTTATCTGCCCGGAAATCCTGCAAGATTTCCTCTCCGGTGATCCGGTCACATTTATTAAATACCGTAAGAATCTTCTTATCCACGACACCAAGATCCTGCAGCGTCATATACACGACGTGCATCTGTGCATCCCACTGCGGATTGGAAGCATCTACCACATGAATAATAAAATCCGCATATTTCGCCTCTTCCAGTGTGCTCTTAAAAGCATCTACCAGATGATGCGGCAGCTTCCGGATAAAACCTACGGTATCTGTCAGCATCAGGTTCTGGTGATTGGATAATTCCAACATTCTTGTCGTCGGATCCAATGTTGCAAACAGCTGATCTTCCTCCAGAACATCTGCATCCGTCAGCGTATTCAGAAGCGTGGATTTTCCTGCATTGGTATAACCAACGATAGCTGCCACTTTTGTGTGACTCTTCATCCTCTGGCTCCTGGTCAGTTCCCTGTGCCGCACTACTTCCTTCAATTCCCGGTTGAGCTGTGCCGTCCGGTGACCGATGAGACGCCGGTCGATCTCCAGCTTTTTCTCACCCGGTCCTCGGGTTCCGATACCGCCGCCCAGACGGGACATGGATCGTCCGAAGCCCGCCAGTCTGCTGGCACGATACTTCAGCTGCGCCAGCTCTACCTGTATCTTTCCTTCACTGGTCCGTGCCCGTGCCGCAAATATATCAAGGATCAGCAATGTACGATCCATGACCTTGCTGTCCAGTACCTGCTCCATATTTCTCATCTGGATCGGGGAAAGTTCATCATCACAGATGATTCCGGTTGCCTCCTTTTCCCAGATCATATCCCGGATTTCTTCCAGTTTACCGGTTCCTACATAAGTTCCCGGATGCATGTGTTCCAGATTCTGGATCACCGTGCCTACTACTTCAGCTCCTGCCGTGGCTGCCAGTTCTGCCAGCTCCGCCAGGGAACTCTCTGTATCATCGCCGTTTCGCTCACTGATTCCCACCAGGATCACGCGCTCCACCGGCTGTTCATTTTCGTATACGATTCCCACTTACTGTCCGTTTCCTTCCGTTGTTGTATCTGCCGCTGTATCATCCGCCTGCTGCGTATTGTCAGTTCCGGTATTCTCCAGTCCGGTAAGTACCCTGGTCTGCAGAAATTCATACTCTTTCTGCATCGTCTCATCTTCCGGATAATCTGCCACATAGTCTTTTGCCTCTTCCAGTGCAGATGCAAAATCACCGTTTTTCTCATATACAGCCACCAGAGCTTTCTGCAGCTCTTTCACCTGATCTCCGCTGGCTGCTTCCATGGCATCTTTATAATACGTTGCCGCATCCGCATAATCCCCTGCATCTGCAGCAATGGACGCCAGCTGTTCCAGCGCATCCGCATCTTTTGGATGTTTTTCCATATATTTCTGGAATGCAGCCTTTGCATCCTCCGTCTTTTTCTCTGAAGTATACAGTTTGCCAAGCGCCAGATATGCTCTGTCCGCACCCTTATCTGCCGCCTGTGTCAGCATTTTGACCGCATTTTCCGTATCACCTTTGATGACATACAGTTTCCCGATATTTTCATAATCAGATGCAGAAGATGGTTTCAGTTTCAACCCCTGCTCCAGATATTTCTGTGCTTCCTGCGTCCTGCCTGCATTCTGCAGATTCTCGCTGATATGTCCATACAGTTCCGCATCCGAATCATTCAGGGACACTGCCTTATCATAATCCTTCAGGCAGGCATCCGGCTGTCCGTCTGCCAGCAATACACTTCCTCTGAGATAGTATACTTCCCAGTTTTTCTTATCATAATCCACCAGTCCGTCATAAGTCTTGATGGCTGCCTTGGTATCTCCGGATTTGTACTGTGCCAGTGCCTTGTAGTAGCACACATCCAATTCCTGTGCACGGATCCTTCCCAGAGACTGATCCAGAGCCTTCTGAAAACTGCTGACCGCATCCTCATATTTGGCTTCTTTCATCTGACTGATACCAAGCTGCTTATATTCCAGTGCCTTCTTCTCTGATTTGCTGGTACAGCCGCCCAGGAAAAGGGACATGCCCAGCAGACCGGTCAGAAAAAGCACCATTCCTTTTTTCTTCATATCGCTTCTCATTCCTCCATATTCCACCCATGTACCCCCGGAATCCGACCTCTTTGTTTCAGAAACCACGGTACACTGCACTTCCTTATAGTATGCCATGAATAAAGACGCACTGCAAGAAAATTTATCTCAGTCAAGAAGACTCCCACTTTCACATATTTCCCACAAAAGGCCTGCCACATGTTTTCCTGCATGTAACAGACCTTTCTTTCATCCTGCTCTATCCTATAAGTCAATATTGGAAGAATTCAGATATTTCTCCTGCTCCGGTGTCAATGTATCAATGGATTTGCCAAGGAAACGAAGTTTTCTGTTGGCAACTTCCAGATCTACGTTACGCGGAACACTGATCAGTTTCTCTGTCAGATTGTTCGCATTTTCTACCAGATATTTTGCACTCAGTGCCTGAATGGCAAAACTCATATCCATGATTTCTGCCGGATGACCATCACCTGCTGCCAGATTGACCAGACGGCCTTCTGCCAGTACATAGATCCATTTATCCTCAGAAATCTGATAACCTACGATATTTTTACGCTGATCAATGGTATCCAGTGCGATCTCACGAAGGCGTTTCATGTCGATCTCTACATCAAAATGTCCTGCGTTGCACAGGATTGCGCCATTTTTCATCACTTTGAAATCGTCCTCGCTGATGACGCCGGCACAACCGGTTACTGTGATAAAGAAATCACCGATCTTTGCTGCCTCGTTCATCGGCATTACATCAAATCCGTCCATCACTGCCTCAATCGCCTTGATCGGGTCTACTTCAGTCACAATAACTTTTGCGCCCAGACCTTTGGCACGCATAGCCACGCCTTTTCCACACCAGCCATATCCTGCAACAACCACATATTTGCCTGCCACGATCAGGTTTGTGGTACGGTTGATACCGTCAAATACAGACTGTCCGGTTCCGTAACGGTTGTCAAACAGGTGTTTGCAGTCTGCATTATTTACCAGTACCATCGGGAATTTCAGTTCATCATTTTTTGCCATGGCGATCAGGCGGATGATACCGGTTGTCGTCTCCTCACAACCTCCGATGACATACTGCAGTTTATCCTGCATCTTTGTATGAAGCATATGCACCAGATCACCGCCGTCATCAATGATGATATTGCAGTTGTTCTCCAGAACACTTGTGATATGCTGATCATATTCTTCCGGTGTACAGTCATACCATGCATATACATTTAAACCGTCAGCCACCAGTGCTGCCGCCACATCATCCTGCGTGGAAAGCGGGTTACTTCCTGTGATATACATTTCCGCACCGCCTGCTGCCAGTACCTTGCACAAATATGCGGTCTTTGCCTCCAGATGAATGGAAAGAGCAATACGGATGCCCTCAAAAGGTCTTTCTTTGGAAAAATCATCTTCCAGACTGCGAAGCAGCGGACAGTTTTTCCGAACCCAGTCTATTTTGTGTGCTCCGGATGGAGCAAGATTGATATCTTTGATTGCGCTCATTCATTTCCTCCTGTATCTTGTAAACTATACTCTCATTTATCGAAGTTACCTGTGTAATTATCGTAGTTACCTGTGTGCTGTGATGTGAGTATCAAAAATAGCTTTTGTCACTCACGATTGTTCTTCTTCACTCTGCTGCCGTTCCTTTTCCGCAATGATCGCTTCATTCAGTGACAGCATTTTCGCATCCAGCTTGGACGTGATCGCCGCACAGTCCCGCAGTTCCCGGCTGATATACTCCGGAGCATTTCCCTCAAATTTGTAATAGATCTTATGCTCCAGGCTTGCCCAGAAATCCATGGCAATGGTCCTGATCTGAATCTCTACTTTCGTCGGATTGATCCCATTAGTGGTCTGTATCGGAACCGTGATCAGCATGTGATAGCTGCGGTATCCGCTCTCCTTTGGATGCTTCATATAATCTTTGATATAAAGAATTGTAAATTCTTTCTGCTTTCCAATCATCTCTGCCAGACGATAGATATCGGATGTAAAGGAGCACACGATACGCACACCTGCAATATCATTGATATGCTCCACCATGTTTTCCATGGTATTTTCCAGCCCGTGCCGGCTTAATTTTTTTGCAATGCTGTTCGGCGTTTTTATGCGGGATTTGATATATTCAATTGGATTGTACTGGTGAATGTATTGAAATTCATCATTCATGATATCCAGCTTTGTCCGGACTTCCTTGATCGCCGCATTATATAAAAACATCAAACTTTGCCAGTCATAGGCATTTTCCCCTCGTTCCGCTGTCTCTTCTGCCATCTATCCTAAAAAACCTCCTGAATTTCACTTGGCAGACCTTCTTTCTGTCCCTCATATAAAGTACATCGGTTGGCCGTCTTATTCATTGTATCATATTTTTCTATGATTTTTGTCTGTTTGCGCGCTTTCTTTATTTATTTTTAAGAAATCCTTTTTCTGCCAGCCGGGTCTCGATCTCATCCAGTATTTTTTCAGAATCAGCTTCCACCGTATGGAGATGACTGTTGCCGGTGAGGACCTTTAATGGCAGATCCGCTGTCTCACCAATTTTCCGGATAAACTCATCCACATCCCGGCGGTTTTTCAGAATCAGATCCGCACTGAGCTGTCCGTAGATCTCATGCTCTACGGTCACGTCACAGACATAGCCGCAATCAACCATCAGATACAGTTCCTCCTGCATCTGTGCGTCGGTATGGTTCACTGCAAAAATTCTCCGGCACAGATTCTGACCGTGCTCCGGATCATACAGCACATATCCTTTATTTGTGCTCAGGATATTGCGGTTGGTCGCACGCAACAGTGCGATGTCCTGCACGATCACCTGGCGGCTCACGCCAAACTCCTTTGCCAGTTCCGTTCCGGACAATGGACGGTTTTCCTGTTTTAAACGATTCATCAGTTCTATTCTGCGTGTTGCTCCATCCGTCATATCAATCCTCCTCAATCACCTGAATCTCCAAAAAATCAAAATCAATCTGTTCAATAAAACTATCCTGGTAAAAACGAGCTTTTGCATGACGTTTAAACTCATCAATATTGTGTTCCAGCCAGATCGGTTTTCCCAGATCAAACACGTAACATACTTCTTCCAGTGCATGAAATACTTTGTGCGTGCGGGTCTCACCGCTGTCATCACAGATCGTCGTATCCCGCAGCATCCGGTTGTCTTTAAATTCTTTTGCCCATAAACGAAACATATTCTTACCCTCTTCTCTGTCTGCTGGCTTCATACATCAGAATACCTGCTGCCATGGCTGCATTCAGTGACTCCAGCTGTCCACCCATCGGAATCCGGATATAGGTATCCGCCAGTTTTGCAGTCTCCGCTGTCAGCCCGTTTCCTTCATTTCCGATCAGGAATGCGGTTCCTCCCGTGTAATCCGGTTCATCATAGCATACACTGCCCTCCAGATGTGCCGCATAGACACGGATGCCCTTTTTCTGCAGCTGACCAAGCGTCCCATGCAGATTCTCAGTAATATAAAACGGTACCCGGAAAATGCTCCCCATGGTGGAACGGATCGTCTTAGGATTGTAAATATCCACGGTACACTTGTCCATGATCACACCGGAAATTCCGGCACCTTCCCCGGTCCGGAACATCGTTCCGAGATTGCCAGGATCCTGGACATTTTCCAGCACCAGCCAGACACCGTCTGTATCCTCCAGCATATCTTCCAGCCGGTTTTCTTTCATTTTCACAAGACAGAGCACTCCCTGAGGCGTTTTTGTATCAGACACCGCAGCAAATACGGAATCTGACAACATCTCCCAGTCGGTTCCTTCAAAAATACCTTCATGTGCCGGATCTTTTGCAAAAGATTCGGAAACGTACACTTTCCCGATCCGCTCTTTCGGTGTCTCCCGGAACATCCGGATCCCTTCCACCACATACAGTTGCTGCTGCCGTCTTGCTCTTGCATTTTTTATCAGTTTGCTCAGGGCTTTCACCTGTGCATTTGCTGTACTTGTTATCATATGAAGTTCCTTTTCTTAAATGATATCTTTTATTTTTTAGAATTGTGGGAGTACAAAGTACGGAACAATTCGTATGGCATCTTTTTACCCCAACATCTTTTTTATTATACTTGCTATGCACAAAAAAAGCAATTTACACCTTTCCGTGCAAACTGCTTTTTTCTGTTCTTATTTACCGTTCAACCCTGCTATTCACAAGCGGACCTTAGATTGACAGGTTCTTTCCTACGTTAAACTGATAATCAGAGATATGTTTCTCCATAGCCAGTGCTTCATCCACATCAAAATCTACGAATTTACCATCTTTGTAGGCAACAATACGGTTGCTTTTGCCTTCGCAGAGCAGATCTACGGCATAAGCACCCATAGTAGATGCATAGACACGGTCTTTACATGTCGGGCTTCCGCCACGCTGCATGTGACCAAGGATGGTTGCTCTTGTCTCCATTCCGGTTGCAGCCTCAATACGTCTTGCCAGAGATGTGGAATGTCCGATACCCTCAGCATTGATGATGATATAATGTCTCTTGCCACGTTTCCGGTTTGCAATGATATTGTTTACGATCTTCTGCTCGTCGAAATCATATTTCTCCGGAATCAGTACCTGCTCAGCACCGTTTGCAAGACCACACCATAATGCGATATATCCTGCATCACGTCCCATTACCTCGATAATACTGCAGCGCTCATGGGAAGATGCTGTATCACGGATTTTGTCAATGGCTTCCATTGCTGTATTAACAGCTGTATCAAAACCAATGGTATAATCAGTACAGGAAATATCCAGATCGATCGTTCCCGGAATACCGATCGTGTTGATTCCCTGTGCAGCCAGTTTCTGAGCTCCACGGAAAGAACCGTCACCACCGATTACGATGATTCCTTCGATCCCGTGCTTTCTACACATTTCAGCACCAAGCTTCTGTCCTTCTTCTGTACGGAATTCCGGACATCTTGCTGTCTGAAGTATCGTACCACCTCTCTGAATGATATCGGATACATCTTTTGCTTCCATATCTACGATATCTTCAGCAATTAATCCTGTATAACCTCTTCTTATACCCTTTACTTTTTTTCCCTTTGAGATTGCCTGACGCACTACCGCACGGATAGCTGCATTCATACCCGGTGCATCTCCACCGCTTGTTAACACACCAATTGTCTGTATTTCCTTAGCCATGACAAAACCTCCTATACCTGTATCATTTTCATTTTTCCTCATGTTGCTACTATTCTAATCTTTTTTTTACATTTTTTCAATGGACTTTTCCAAAACTTTGATATTTTTTTCACCAAGTTTTTTATTTAATTCATTTACAAGCTCATTATTTGCAAAAACGGTCATGTTTGTCCCGAGCCGTTTCATCGCATGCTCTTTTGCCAGGTAAATCACTACCTGATCCTGTCCATCTGACCCGGATAACAATGCCAGGGTTTCGTTTTCCTGCTGTTCAAAAGTCTCCCGGTCTGCAAACTGGATCCACAGTTCCCGTCTCGCATCATCAAAAGAATAGATTTTTTCACAGATCAGTTTGCCGTTTTTATCCTCTTCCGCAGACACCCGGCCACGGATAAACACTTTCTGCTCTTCCTGCATCAGCAGATGATACCGTTCATACTCCCGCGGAAATACAATGACTTCGACACTTCCGTACAGATCCTCGACCGTCAGAAATGCCATCGCTTTGTTCTGTTTTGTATACTTCACGTTTTTTGCCGTAATGATACCGCCGATCATGGCTTTCTCATCATCTGTGATACCTCTGGCAGTTCCACTTTCTTCATCCAGGACAAAATCTCCGGTGGTCTTTGTAATATTTTTCCGCCATTTTGCTTCATATTCCTGCAGTGGATGACCACTGACATAAATACCAAGCACTTCTTTCTCCATGGCAAGCACCTCTTCCCTGGAAAATTCGCCGCAGTCCGGCAGACGGATCTCAAACTGCTTCTTCTCCTCCGGTGCCACCATGTCAAAGAGGGACATTTGTCCTGCCATCGTGGTCTTGCGGTCATTGGTGATCTGATCCATCAGCTTTCCGTACACCTGCATAAACTGCTTGCGCGTGCCACCCAGATCGTCAAATGCTCCGCCCTTGATGAAGTTTTCCACGGCACGACGGTTCATCTCCCTGCCGCTCATACGATCAATAAAATCCTTCAGGGATTTAAAACGCCCATTCTCCGTGCGCTCCTGTACCAGTGCATCGATCACCGGACGGCCGATACTCTTGATGGCAGACAGTCCATAGCGGATATCTTTGCCGGACACGGAAAATCCCGCATATCCGTCATTGACATTTGGCGGCAGCACGGCAATCCCCATCTGACGGCACACCTGGATATATTCTGCCACTTTTGTAGAGTTATCAATCACAGATGTCATCAGGGCAGCCATAAATTCCACCGGATAGTAATATTTCAGATATGCAGTCTGGTAAGACACTACCGCATACGCTGCTGCATGGGATTTGTTAAAGGCATATTTTGCAAAATCTGTCATCTCATCGAAAATCTTGTTGGCAACTTCCTCGGAAATACCGTTTGCCATACAGCCCGGCACGCCCTCTTCTTCGTTGCCATACACAAAATTCTGACGCTCTCTGGCCATGACATCGCCTTTTTTCTTGGACATGGCACGACGTACCAGATCACTTCGTCCCAGTGTATAACCTGCCAGATCCCGCACGATCTGCATGACCTGCTCCTGATAAACGATACATCCATACGTCGGAGCCAGGATCGGTTCCAGCTGCGGACAGTCATACACAATGGAAGACGGATTATTTTTACCACGGATATAGGATGGGATAAAATCCATCGGTCCCGGACGATACAGGGAAATTCCGGCAATGATATCTTCCAGGCTCTGTGGTTTTAACTCCTTCATGAAGTTTTTCATACCGGCACTCTCCAGCTGGAACACACCATCGGTGCGACCGGTACCGATCGAGGCCAGTACATCCGGATCGTTATAGTCAATCTGATCCATATCCAGTTCTTTTCCGGTGGAACGCGCCACATTTTTCACGGCATCCTGGATTACAGTCAGTGTCCTGAGTCCGAGGAAATCCATCTTCAGAAGCCCCAGCTCCTCCAGTGTCGTCATGGTAAACTGTGTCGTCACGGAACCATCGGAGCCTCTCGAGAGCGGCACATACTCGTCCACCGATTTCTGACTGATCACCACACCGGCTGCATGCATGGACGTATGGCGCGGCAGTCCCTCCAGACGCAGTGACATGTCGATCAGCTTCGTCACTTCCGGATTGGACTCATAGAGTCCACGCAGTTCCGGATTCATTTTCAACGCCTTACTGATGGTGATTCCAAGCTCGTTCGGAATCATTTTTGCAATGCTGTCACACATGGCATACGGCAGATCCATAACACGCCCCACATCCCGGATAACGCCCTTAGCAGCCATGGTACCGAAAGTTACGATCTGCACCACGCGGTCCTTGCCATATTTTCTTACAACATAATCAATGACTTCCTGACGTCTCTCGTAGCAGAAATCCACATCAATATCCGGCATGGAAACTCGTTCCGGATTCAGAAATCGCTCAAAGAGCAGACTGTAACGGATCGGATCCAGCTTGGTGATTCCCAGCGTATAGGAAACCAGACTACCTGCCGCACTGCCTCGTCCCGGACCGACCATGATATCATTTTCTCTGGCAAAATGAATAAAATCCCAGACGATCAGAAAGTAATCCACATACCCCATTTTCTCAATAACCGAAAGCTCATATTCCAGACGTGGCTTTAACTCCTGCACCCGCTTGGGTGAATACCGCTCATCAAGTCCCTCATAGCACAGTTTGTTCAGATATTCCCAGGATGTATAGCCATCCGGCACATCGAATTTCGGCAGCTTCGTCACACCAAATTCAATCTCCACATGGCAGCGGTCTGCAATTTTCTGCGTGTTTTCAATCGCATCCAGCGCATAGGGAAACAGTGCCTTCATCTCTTCTTCTGATTTCACAAAATACTGACCGCCCTCATAGCGCATACGATTTTCATCCGAAAGCTTTTTGCCGGTCTGCAGACAAAGCAGAATGTCATGTGCCTCCGCATCTTTTTCATAAGTGTAATGCACGTCGTTGGTAGCCACCAGATCGATGCCCAACTCCTGATGCATCCGCAGCAGCTGCTGATTGACCTGCGCCTGCTCCGGAATGCCATGATCCTGCAGCTCCAGGAAAAAATTTCCTTTTCCAAAACAGGTCTCATATTTTAAGGCAATCGCTTTCGCTTCCTCATACATTCCTCTGGTCAGATAACGCTGCACCTCACCGGCCAGACACGCAGACAGTGCAATAATACCTTCATGATAGGTCTCCAGAACTTCCATATCCACACGGGGACGATAGTAGTAACCATCCACAAAACCTTTGGAGACGATCTTCATCAGATTCGCATATCCGACATTATTTTCCGCCAGCAGCACCAGATGATAATAACGATCTTCTCCTTTGACCTGCTCCCGGTCAAAACGGGAGCCCGGTGCCACATACACCTCACATCCAAGGATCGGATTAATCCCCGCTTTCTTCGCTGCACGGTAAAAATCGATCACACCATACATCACACCATGATCCGTGATCGCCCCGGCTGTCATCCCCAGTTCCCTGATCCGGTTGACATACTCTGTAATCTTATTGGAACCGTCCAACAGACTGTACTCTGTATGGACATGTAAATGTGCAAATGCCATATATTTCCTCTTTCTATTACGTTGTCTAATCTGTTACAAAACATTTGTTCTCTCATCCATCTAACATCTTACCACATTCTCCCCACCTGGAAAAGATACATTTTATTGTTACGATTTTATTAATATTGGAAAGAACCTCTGGACAAACCGAAAACGGTTTTATAAGATAGTCAGAAGATGTATATCATGCAATGCATGACGTGCATCTCGCGACAAGAATGTCGAGGGCATTCCTGAACAGATGCAAGAAGCCGGAAGAATACCAGGAGCATTCTTGCACAGAGAGGATTTATGAGATTATGAAAAGATTTCGCTATTTTATAAAAAGTTTGTTCCCCGTGGTCATGGTTTTTATCCTGCAGATCGTGGCAGCAATTCCCACGATGCTTTTTTTTCTGTTCCGCGCCTCCGGTGATGCAAAACCGGCACTGAACGAATTACTGGCTTCCCTGTCAGGTCTTACCTCCGATATGGAATATCTGCAGACACTGAATCTTGTCTATGCGATTCTGGCGCTGCTTGTATTCGGTACCTGGTACTATAAAATATTTGTAAAACCATTCCGTCACCGCAGAAAAAAACATCCGTCAGGATACAGTTTTCATACCATTACATCCATGTTTTTTCTCGGCATTGGACTGCAATATGTCACAACCATGCTGACTGATGCCATCGGTGCGCTTCGCCCGGATCTCATTACCGCTTACAATGCACAGATGAGTTCCCAGGGATACGATGATCTGTCACTGCTGCTCTTGGTGTACTCCGTCATTCTCGCACCGGTTATTGAAGAAACGGTATTCCGCGGACTGGTCTTCCGCTATGCACGGCATGACATGCCATTCTGGTTTGCAAATATCCTGCAGGCTGCACTGTTCGGATTTGTACACATGAATCTCGTGCAGGGCATCTACGCCTTTGCGATGGGACTGTTCCTTGGCTGGGTATGCCGACGGGGACATGGCATCAAATACTCCATTCCGGTTCATATTGTATTCAACATCATCGGCTGCTTCTTCTCAGGGCTCATCCAGATTTCCCTGACGCTGAGCTATCCGTTGTTTGCCGGTCTTGGTATCATGCTGACTATTTTCGCACTGTGGCTGTTCTATACGGATTTCCAGACCGCTGATCAGTCCAGGTCGAACGCACATGAAACTTAACGCGTATATATCATATTTACCCGCAGATTTTTAAAATCCGTTCCACTGCATCTTCGCGGTCCGTGTGAATGACATAATCACACAGGGCCGCATTTTTCAGCTCATTTTCCAGGGATACCAGCCGCAGCATTTTCTCATGATTGTCCATCTCTTTTTCCAGAATACTCCTGATCATCTGCTCCCGCTTGCACTTACAGAAAATGATCACAGTCGGATAATGCCGCTTCATGGCAATGGCACCGCTCAGATCCATCGGCATCACTACATACTGTCCGCCATTCATCAGCTCCGTGATATCTTTCCACTTTGTGCCATAAGCGTAACCCGCATACCGGGTCGTCTCGATAAATGTATCCCGGCAACGGATAAATTCTTCTTCCGTGATCGTAGTATGGATACGGTCAGATACGCTTTTTGTCGTATAGGCTCTCGGTACCGTGAATCTGCCGGTCTCACACAACTTCCGTGTGATCTCATTTTTCCCGGAACCGCTCGGTCCCACCAGTGCCACGATACAGGGCGGAGCAGGCTCCACCCGGTCCTCGATCATGGCAGATTTGATCTGATCCAGCAGTTGGAAAAATTCTTCATAGTTATGGACTGCCAGCAATCCTGTCAGCTCCCGGTTCCATGGGCGGCGCATCAGCACCGGAAACCGTGCACTGCTTTTTAATATATTATGCGGTCCGTCATCCAGCGTAATGTCCACCTGAACCACGGATTTCTGAAATCCCATAATGATATTTTCATCCGGGAAATCCGGAAATGCCGTCTTGATCTGCTCCACACGTTTTGACATAAACTGTGGCTGCACGGCAGTCACGATATAGACGATCCCCTTCGTCTGAAGCGTTCTGATAAAAGCCTTCGCCTGGTCAGAAACCTGCTGCATCTCATACAGCCGCGGATCCGAATAATATTTTTTGATCACCGATGCACGCCCTGTATTTTCCCAGGAATCAATATCCTCCAGTGTCAATGGAGGTTCAAAGTGATATTCCTCATTTGCCAGTTCAATGGCACAATCATTTAAGGGGGATATTACATCATCCCAGTCAATTCCAAATGTAAGCATATAACCTCCCGCGAGCTTTCCTTATCCGCCATTTCCAAGCCTCTGTCCCGTAATCTGCACAGCAAACATCCTATTTCACGTCCGATGCATCCCGACGCTGGTTATAGAAAAACATCCATACTGCCATGCCGATGATGATGACATACCCCAGCACACTGTAACGGTCCGGGATCTGATGAAACAGTGCAAAACCGATGATCGCCGAAAAAATAATCTGAGAATAGTCATAGACCGAAATCTCTCTGGCCGGTGCATGGTAATATGCCGCTGTGATGGCAAACTGTCCGCCTGCGGCAGCCACTCCGGCTCCCAGCAGAACGATGCCCTGCCACATGCTCATGGTATGATAGTTTAACAGCAGATACGGCAACGTCACCAGACAGGAAAATCCGGAGAAAAACAGCACCACAGATACCCCTTTCTGCCCCCGCTGTCCCAGCACCCGTACCATCGTGTACGCGATTCCGGCGCATAAACCACCGCACAATCCGATGAGAGACGGTACGATATTCATATTCAGAAACGTCGGTTTGATGATAAACAGGCTTCCGATGAAAGCCCCGCACACCGCAGTTACCTGAATTGGTGTCAGCTTCTCTTTTAAAATAAGGAAAGAGAATAAAATAACAAAAAATGGTGACATTTTATTGAGCATGGATGCATCGGACAGCACCAGATGATCCACCGCATAGAAATTACACAGGATCCCCAGTGTTCCGAAGCCTGCCCGCAAAATCATATACTTCCAGTTTCCTTTTTCCACCTGAAATACTTCTTTGTGCCGCACCATTGTTGCCAGAGCAATGATAAACGCCACCAGATTTCGGAAAAAACTCTTCTGTACCGCCGGCAGGTCTCCTGCCATTCGTACAAACATATTCATAAATGCAAAGCAAAGCGCCGATAATACAATAAATAAGATTCCTTTATACTTTACTTTCTGTTTCATAACTTGCACCCGCTTTCTACTTACTTAAATAACACTTGTAACCACATTTCACCCGGACATAAAACCCGGCTGGTTCATCAGCCTTGCGCGTGAATCTTTTCCGCAAGTTCTTCCAGATATTCCCAGCGCTCCATCTTATGTTCCAGATCTGCTTCCGTCTGTTCCCGTTCTGCTGCCAGCTCCGACAGACGCTTGGAATTTGTGGCATTGGCCGCCATCTCTGCATCCAGACTTTCCAGCTTTTCCTCCAGATCCAGGATATCCTGTTCGATGGTCTCATACTCCTGCTTCTCCTTATAGGAAAACTTCAGCTTGCGCTCCCGGTTCGCCCGGTAGTTCTCATATGCCGCACGGCCGCCGGCCTCACTGCCGGTATCTGCCCCTTCGGTTCCACCGGCTGCCGATGAGATGATTCCGTCCTGCACGGACAGATTACACTGTGCAGATTCTCCGGCTTTCAACGCATAATCCGTGTATCCGCCTTCATACTGTCTGAGTACACCGCCGGTCTCAAAAGCAAAAATGCGATTGACCGTCCGATCCAGAAAATACCGGTCATGGGACACAACGATAACGATTCCCTGATAATGATCCAGATAATCCTCCAGAATCGTCAGAGTCGAGATATCCAGATCATTGGTCGGCTCATCCAGGATCAGCACGTTTGGTGACTCCATCAGCACCCGGAGCAGATTCAGACGACGGCGTTCCCCGCCGGACAGTTTCCCGATCAGGCTGTACTGTGCCTGCGGCGGAAATAATAATCGCTCCAGCATGGCAGATGCACTGATTAGTCCATCCTCGGTCCGGACAAATTCTGCTGTCTCCCGGATATAGTCAATGACTCTCATCTTCGGATCCATATAAGCAATACCGGCTTCTTTGCTCGTCTCGATCTCCTGGGAATAATATCCGATCCTGATTGTCTGTCCCACCTTGATACTTCCGCTGTCCGGCTCTTCCCGTCCTGCCAGCAGCTTCATCAATGTCGTTTTTCCACATCCGTTGGTTCCTACAAATCCCACACGGTCATTTTTCAGGAAAATGTACGAAAAATCCCGGATAAACGTATGTCCGCCATAGGATTTGCTGATTCCGTCAATCTCAATGGTCGTATTTCCCATACGGGTTGTAATGGAACTCATGGACACCTGACCGTCGCTCTGCGGGCCATGCTGGTTTTTCATCTCCTCATAACGCTCCAGACGTGCTTTCTGCTTGGTAGAACGGGCTCTTGCCCCGCGTTTTACCCACTCTAATTCCACCCGGAGGATCGACTGACGCTTTCGCTCCGTAGCAGCTTCCATCTCCTCTCTCTGGGCTTTCAGCTCCAGAAATCCGGAATAATTGGTATCATAGCTGTAGATCTTTCCTTTGTCGATCTCCACGATCCGGTTGGAAACACTGTCCAGAAAATACCGGTCATGTGTCACCATGATCAGGCTGCCCCGCCAGCGCTTCAGATAGTCCTCCAGCCACGCTGCCATCGCGTGATCCAGGTGGTTCGTCGGCTCATCCAGCACAAGGATGTCACAGGGCTGCATCAGAATCTCTGCCAGTGCCAGACGTTTGCGCTGACCGCCGGAGAGCTCCGAGATTTTCTGTTCCAGCCGGACAATCCCCAGTGTCCGGAGCATACTCTTTGCCTCACCTTCCATATCCCACTGTGTACTCTCGGATATTTTTTTCTCCACATGTTCCCACACCGTGCAGGAATCGTCAAATTCCGGTGTCTGCGGCAGATAACGGATCACAACATGATTTGCTTTTGTACAACTTCCGGTATCCGGCTCTTCCAGGCCAGCCGCAAGTTTCAGCAGCGTGGACTTGCCGGTTCCGTTGATCCCGATGATGCCGACCTTCTCGCCCTCCTGAAGAAAAAAAGATGCACCATCCAGCAGCACCCGCTCCGTATATGCTTTTGTAATATTTTCCAATGATAATAAATTCATACGCTGTGTCTTTCCATTTCTTTATTTTAATCAGTTCTATTTTAACTGATTTTGCAAAAAAATACAAATCCGATAAGAGTCACTGTTCACACACGCCATTCGTGAAACGTTAAGATTCTATGAATTATTTTTGCTTCCTTGCATATTAAGTTTTTAAATGCTATACTAGAAAATAGTAATGTCGTTTCTATGTATATGATTTGGGTGTCAAAACAACTGTAAAGGGGAAAGAAAATTATGGACAATAATATCTTTATGGAGGATCAGAAACCGCTCTCTTTCGAACAGTATCTGCAATATGATGAAAAAAGCCGCAGCAATCTCGGGGAAACGCTTCCGGTTCTTGTTTATCGTATGTTGGAATATTCAATGAAAGACGAGTTGGTCTCCCGCCTGGGGAAAGATGCGCAGATTGATATTTTCCGAAAAGCCGGACAGCGCAGTGGGGAATATTTTGCCCGGAACATGCTGCATCTGGATCAGCCGTTGAATCAGTTTATCAGTGAACTGCAGGCAAAGCTGCAGGAACTCAAGATCGGTGTTCTACGTATTGAAAGTGTGGACGAGGAAACCGGCCGCATCACTCTGACTGTTTCAGAAGATGCAGACTGCTCCGGTCTCCCGGTTCTTGGTGAGACGGTATGCAACTATGATGAAGGATTCCTTTCCGGTATTTTATCCGTATATACCGGGAAACCATACGCTGCCATCGAGATCGACTGCTGGGCAACCGGCGACCGTGTCTGTCGTTTTCGTGCAGAGATTGTGAAATCGGAAGGATAGGTTTTCATTATGCAGGAAAGCAAAAACTGTGAATTACTCTTTGAATATTTACGCAGCATTCTATACGATACGAAAATAGAAACGCTGAATATTTTTGATCTGGATGAACCATACCGCAAGCTGGGTCAGGGACTTCAGTTCCTTGAAAATGCGATCGGAGAAATGAAATCCTATTCCGAAGCGCTTTCCCATGGAAATCTGTCCGTTGACACACCGCCCAGAGACAATTTTCTTTGTGAAAACCTCAAAAACATTCATGCAAACCTGAACCATCTGACCTGGCAGGCAAAACAGGTGGCAAAAGGCGATTACGCCCAGACGGTATCCTATCTGGGGGAATTCTCAGAAGCATTTAATACGATGACCGGTCAGCTTCATGAACGGGAAGTATCCCTGAAGGAAGAAGCGACCCGTGAGAAAGCACATGCAAACATGCTGGAAAGTTACAACCAGCTGCTGATGCAGCTGATCGACCGCAGTAACGAAGATATTCTGGTGACCAGCGTGGATCATCAGGAAATCCTCTACCGCCATCAGCGGACCTCCGGCGATACACTATCCAATGAACTCTATGCGCTGTGTATCCGGCATCTTACTGAAAAAAATGCAGACCCCTTTCAGGGTGAGCAGGCATATGAATGGATCTGGGAAACAGAAGATTCCCTTCACCGCTTTTACCGCATCACGACAGGTCTGATGGAATGGCAGGGGCAGAAAGCGTATGCCCATATCATTCAGGATATCACCGAAAAGAAGCAGCGTGAGCAAAAACTCACCGCAGAAGCTTACCACGATTCTCTCACCGGCATCGGAAACCGCCAGTTCCTGATCGAGCAGATGGGAGAATTGCTGAATAGCAAGCGGCAGCTGACCTTCTGCTACTGCGATCTGGATCATTTAAAATACATCAATGACACTTATGGTCACCTGGAGGGCGACTGGTATATCTGCCATTTTGTACATACCATAAAAAAATTCATCCGAAAAGAAGATATCCTGGCCCGTATCGGCGGTGATGAATTCTGTCTCGTTTTGGAAGGCTTGCCGGGAACGATTGCCCGAGAACGGCTTATCGATATCCAGAATGCCTTTGACCACACAAAAGAAAAGCCATACCCCAAAGGGTTCAGCTTCGGAATCATCGAAATTCCGGCCAACCATGATGAACTGACTGTCAACGATGTGATTCGTCAGGCTGATTATGCGATGTATCAGCAGAAAGAACTGCACAAGCAGGCCTATGCACCATTTCTGACATAATAATAAAGAAGTCCCATACTTTTATAAAGCATGGGGCTTCTTTCTTTTATTTAGTGTATAAAATGGATTTGGATTAGCGTATTTTTATCTTATATTTCTTTTTATGCTTCTTTGTATTTTTTGATTTCCTCGATCATCAGAGGAAGGATCTTCATGGCATCACCGACAATTCCCACATCTGCGATATCAAAGATCGGTGCATCCTCGTCTTTGTTGATGGCGATGATATATCCGGATCCGATCATACCGGACACATGCTGTGTGGCACCGGATACACCGCAGGCAATATACAACTTTGGTGCAACAATCTTGCCGGACTGACCCACCTGATGG
>OBVY01000811.1_pt1 | contig 25124 bp, 26 predicted proteins | sample 1538051 | NCBI WGS metagenome assembly OBVY01 (sample SAMEA2580017, study PRJEB22360) | human gut metagenome | biome: human gut; feature: human-associated habitat; material: faeces | place: Denmark | collected 2008/2010 | reverse complement strand
TTCCACTGAAATCAGCAAAGCTGTTACAAATACGAAGTCCTAATTTACAGAATATACTTTTTTATTTGAACCGAAAGTAATGTCATCAGGTGTAAGCGGTAAGTTCTTCTCCAACCACTCCAAAAACAAGCTCCGGGTGTACTTCTGCTAAACTGTTGTTCATAGCCAAACCTCAACCTCCTTGTGCTTAGAGTATATGAAGTTTTGGCTTTATCTTGTAGTTTGCGAATATCCGTATAAATAGAAAAAACCCTTTGAGAAAAGGATTTCTCCTCTCTCAAAGGGCAAGTTGGCAAACTGAAAGTTTCCGTTGCTTATCTTGATTTTTATATAAAGCCTCTTTTTTTTGCTTCTTCAATCAATATAGGTTGAATTAAAGGATATGTCCAATTATCAACTAACTTATCTGAAATCAATATTTTCTCAATCTCACAATGTAATTCCACGAATGAGCTAATGTCTGCAATAAATAACATTCCAAAAGTTTCATCATCAATATTTTCATTTACTCGTGTCTTTCCTTTAACAGAATACACACATATTGGTTCAATTTTAAAATCAATTGCCCCTGTTTCTTCTTGTAATTCTCTTTTGGCTGTTTCAAAAATACTTTCTCCAGGTTCTCTGTGACCGCCTGGCACTTCATAAGTCTCTCTTTCTTTGTGTTTACAGAATACCCACTTGTTGTCTGTTTTTGATATTATTACTGCAAACTTCAAAAGTTCATCTGCGACATTGTCATAAAATTTAACTTCTACCATTCTACCAATACCTCGTCAAATTCCGATTTTACTTTCTTCTTAGTGGAACAAGTTATTATCCACAATATATTTTAAATTACATCTATTTAACATCCATGATTTATTCCTTGCCCCATTTTGATATTGAATAACCTGTTCTTTACATTCGTCAGATAAACCCTCATATATTTGTTGTGCTTTATCTTTAATTATTTCCTGACCTAAATTATCTGCCACAAAGTCAAGATACACATTATATTTTTCAAACCCTTCAAAGAAAAGATATCGTATAGCTGCATTATAATCTTCATCAAATCTTTTTACCAAATCCATTGCAGTATCTCGAAATCTTTTTTCTAATATATTCTTCGTTTCAAGCAATTTACTTTCCGTTGATATATCATACCAATACCCATCTTTGGGATTATAACTCATAGATGCTATTACATTGTCAACTGGTAATTTTCCGTATTTTTTATAAATAATCCTCAAATCGGCATTTACTTCAATACTCTGCCCAGATGCATTCCATTTTGACGAGAAAAAGTTTATTTCAAACACAATGTCTTTTACTGTTTTCTTCAAAATACCACTTTTTAAATACTTAAAGCCAGTTACTGTTGACAACTCACATATTAATCTTGTTTTCGTTTCTTCAACACTTAAAATATTTTCCATTTTTTCTCCTAATAACCCATGTGAAACTTCAAAGTTTATTCTCTGTCATTCAACAGTTTATTTACTCTTTCAACTGGAAATCTGTCTTCAATATCAATTATCTTTATTATCAACTATTATAATTCCTACTATCACAAAAATAACACTTATAACAGATAATAGTAACCCTCCGTTACATTTTGCCCGGTAAAATTATTTGGACGAACTTAGGTATTTACTAATTTTTATATTTTACCGTCCAATTACCTTCAACACTTTCTGAGGTTGCATATTGACCGTAATCTAACACTGCTAAATCCCTCATCGATTCATCTATGCTTAAAATTTCACCTAAAGAAACCACTCTCGCATCTTCTTCCTTATGGTTTTCGCCGCATAAAAACTGCCAATACCCGTCCTCATCGTGAGAAACGTATAATATAGGCTTATACCCCTCCAACACATGGTAGCAGGTAATGCAGGCAGTGTCAGGACTATCTTCAAACGGAAATTTTCTATTATCCGCTTTCTTTTCAACTCTTTTAAATTTATCAAGTAATCCCATAATTTAATCCTCCCTACAACTTCAAAGCTTATGATCTGTTCGTCATATAACCAACAACAGAATCTACTCCCATAGTGCATTAATTTTATCTGGAAGTAATTCTATCTCCGTTCCAAGCAAAGCAACATCATCTTCATCTATTGGCACTGGTACATTAAAGTAGTTTCCCTTATTATCAATTCCATAAAGTTCACCACCACCATTTGAGCCAATAATAATGTGACCCGGCAAAATTTCTTCAATTTCATAATCATCATTTATTTCTTGCAATTCTTCCAACGGATATAATATAAGCCAGGTTTCACCAATATCGCCTTCACCACCATTATGTTTTTTCATCAATTCTATGTAATCGTTTGGCAATACCACGTCATTTATTTTCTCTATAATTTCTCCAAAATAAGGCGAATTAAATTCAAACATTCCCCATTTTTCCATATTATTCACCTCGTCGCTAAATTCCGATTTATCTGACTAACTCTCTGAAAACCCTTGATGTTACTGGATTTCTCAGCAGTTTCATACTCGTATTTAATGTATTTTCCCTTGTTTTTGCCCTTATGAGCTAAAACAAGGGAAAATTTTGTTTTTAGCCGCCGACTACCTTGTCGAGCAGTCTTGCGGAAGTACGCTTCGCTTCCCTTGTAGCGTGAGCATACACATTCATTGTGGTACTTACATCGGCGTGTCCTAAAAGTTCCTGCACATCCTTCGGTGCTGCTCCGTTGGAGAGCAGATTACTTGTGAATGTGTGGCGGAGTTGGTGGAAATGAAATCCATCCAAACCCTCTACTTTTTGCTTTGCCCTTTTGCACATATTTCCAACCGTACTTGGAGATTCATAAGCTCCATCCGGTCTAAGACACACAAAGGATATTTCCTTGTAGCCTTCTGGAACTTCTTCCGTCCTCGGTAAGCTGTAAACCTCGTAATAGGTGCGGTCTTTTTCTTTGACCTCGCTATAATAATTGAGGCTGTATAACTCACCATATTTGAAACGGTTTTTGTGCTGTTCGGCTTTGGCAGTTCGTAGAATCGCCGCTAGCGTGTCACAGAAGTCCACTGTGCGGATCTTCTTGCGTTTAGTGGCTCCTATCTCGGTTTTGTGCCTTGTCCCGTTGTATCGCATACTGCGGCGTACCGTAAGGTACTGCTTTTCAAGATTTATGTCCTGCCAAGTTAATCCGCAGACCTCACCAATGCGAAGTCCTGTGTAGTAAGCGATCTGTATCGGGAGCAATGCAGGGTTATCCTTTGCTTTCAGAAAATCCTCAAGCCTTAGATACTGTTCGTGAGTTAGCGTTGGTGTGGAAGTTGTTTCGCCATCTTCATCCGAAAACAGTTCGTATTTTTCCTTTTTCCCTCGCCATACAACATACTGCATCGGGTTAAAGGATATTAGCCTTTTGGGGAATACCGCAAAGCGGAACGCTCCTTGCAGAACGGCGGAGAACAATCGCAAGTAACCCTTGCTGAGTGCCTTTGCGGTTGTACCGTCTGGATTTGTCCCGCCAAAGCTTAGGAAATCCATAAACGCCTGCAAATGGTCGGCGGTCACACTTTTCAGTTTTCTGTTGCCGATGGGGTACTGCTTGATACGATTAACCGTACCTTGATACGCCATAACCGTTCCGTTGCTCAGATTGCTCGGTTTCAGTTCTTCTTCCACCCACATATCGAGCAACATTCCCACCGTTGCGTTTTCGGATTTTGCTACGAATTTCTTTTCTTCGTAATCTTCCATTGCCTTGCGGAGCAGGGCTTCCGTTTCGCTCTTGCTTTCTGTACCCGCAAACTCTCGCTGTACCTGTTTGCCGCTTTCATCTTCGATATAAAAGCGGTAGTACCACTTTTTGCCTTTCTTTCTTACAGAACCTTTTGCCATAGATAAAACTTCTCCTTTCTATCCGTGGCAATCGGGACTGTGACATACGGTGTGCGTAAAGTAAATAGTGTCACTTCTGCCGATTGTTTTCAATCGGCATTTTTAATTGTCAAGGTGCCACGGAATTATTCTTTTCGGATAGCCTTTTTTCAGCTTCCGTCACTATCCCGAAGAGATCGCCCATCTTTACAGCGGTACGACCTTCATCGTAGATATGTAAAATCCCGTCAAGAAATCGTTTCATATCTTCGATAGGTAATTCCATTTCATTGCGATATACCTTTTCGGTAATCGTTCCCGACTCGATAGCATATCTCATAAGCGACTGCTTCAAGCCTTCATCGTTTGCCACACGGTCAACCTCTGTCATAGCATCGGCAAAGTGGTAGCAAAGCACAGAGTACAAATCAATTATCTTTCCGAGAAATGTAGTGAGCATCTGTTGGTGCGGCTCGCCCTTTACGGTAGAGGACACCGTATCAAGATATTTCTTGATGTGCTGCTCAATGTCTTTTTGGCAGAGTGTATAGCTGTCATATTCCTTATCATCGGAAAGACCTGTCAGCCATTCGGGTGTGGTAAGAAGTGCCTCGGCAAGACCGTTGATAATCATTGTTCGCTTTGGATCAACGCCGTCTGCTTCATACCTTTGAATGGTGGACTTGTTTACGCCGATACGCTTACCAAGTTCCGGCATAGAAAGTTTCAGTTCTATTCTACGCTCTTTAATGCGTTCCCCGACTTGTTTTGGGGTAAACGTTGTTTCTTCTTTCAAGGTATTCACCTCCTGTTTGAGTATAGTATAGCACAAACAAACTCAATTTGCAACCCTTATTTGCAAAAAATATTAAAAATAATTCTTAAAAGGTTGCAAAACGGGTTGACAAGTGATGGCAAAATAAGTATAATGATAATACCAAAGTTGCATTTTGAGTATTCAAGAAAGGAGAATAGTATTATGAACGCAATCAAAATGGGAATGACAATCGAAGAAGCGGCAGAAACCAGCGGCATCGGCAGGAACACAATGCGAAAGTTGGTGGACTGGGGCAAGCTGCCTGTTCTGAAGGTCGGGCGTAAAACCATTATCCGCAGGGATACCTTAGAGCGTTTTATGACCGTCAATCAGGGCAGAAACCTACTGTGTCAGGATGATGTCCGCAAGGTAGAGTAAACCGTTCTCAAAGCCCTCGGCGTTTGAGAGCGAAATACACCCCTCGCACAAATCTACGATTTGTTCAAGAGGTATTTCGCCCTTGCAGGGAGCCTGTATCACAGCTTGTCGGCAGATACCGCCGCTATGATACAGAGAAAATTGCCACCGCAATTTCCGTTGGCTGTCCCGTCAGCATTTGCCGCCGAAACAGCCGCAACCGACAAGTCGGTTGCAAAATGAGAACGCACCTTTACAACACAGAACGGAGATGATTTATGACACGCCACAGCTTTATTCAGATGTCAAAGCTGTCCAATGTCAAGGGAAGAATATCGTATATTACAAGCCACGCAAGACAGGAAAACCTCTATGCCACCTACCGCACCGCAGACAATACCTTTTGGGGCAATCTCGCAAAAGAATGTCAGCAGGAGTTCAGGCGGAGCGGAGTAGACGGAAAGTGTATCGAAGCAAGGGAGTTGATTATCGCCTTGCCAGAAGTTTACACCACCTATGAGCCGCAACAGGTACTTGAAGATTTCACAGAGGAATTTCGCAGACGGTACAATGTGGAATGTGTGTCAGCTCTCCATCACAACAAGAGAAAGACCAATTACCACATCCACCTCATATTCAGCGAACGGCGGCTACTTGCCGAGCCGGATATAAAGATCGCCACCCGAAGCGTATTCTATGATGAAACGGGCAAGCGGGTACGCACCAAGAAAGAGATAACCGATGAAAGCGGTAAAATCCGTGAGGGTTGCACCGTGATCCCCAAAGGCGGCATTTATGAACAGCACCTTTTCACCGTAAAGGATGACCGCTTCAAAAGCGATCCGTTTCTTCGGGAAGTAAAGGAAATCTATACCGCCCTTATCAATCGGCATATCTCCGATCCCGAACAGCACCTAAAGGTGTTTAATCCCGACAGTATCTATCTGCCGACAAAGAAGATCGGCAAGAACAATCCCAAAGCCGCAGAGATCGAAGCCGACAATGCCGCAAGGCAGGGCTGGAACAGAACGGCGGATATGGCACTCATATCGGGGATTGAGGAAACAAAGATACTGGAAATCAAGAAAGAGGAGATCCACCAAAAAGCAAGTCAGAGCATTAAAGCAAATGGATGGCTGCCCAACCTATTCCACAGCATCGTAGGCAAGGCAAAGGAATTTTTGCAGAACTTAATACGACAGACGGCGTTACCGCCAAAACCGGTACTCAATATGGATATGGCCGAGTTCCGTATAATGCAGAAGCTGATGATACGGGTACAGGACAGGGCAAAAGAGATCCGCAGCTTGCAGGATGAAGTACCCAAGTTAAAGGCACAGCTTGCCGGAACAAAGGGTATTTTCAAGAGCAAGGAGCGAAAGGCGTTAGAAACGCAGATACAGCAGACGGAAACCAAAATCTCCGCTATGTTGGCAGAATTACCCGATATTCTTAAAAGTGACGGTTATCCCGACGTGCAGGCGTTTATGGCAACCTACCGCAAGGCAGAAGCCGTAGTTGACAAGTACAACTGTGAGCTTGCTGAGTGGGAACGCAAAGTCAAGGAAAGTCGCAGACCTGCCGAAAAAGAACGGTATGTACCGCCCGAAAGAGAAAGTGTCCGTGACCAGCTCAGACGGTTGCAGGCAGAGGGCAAACAGAAACCCAAGCACCGATCCCACGACAGAGAAAGATAGCTTTAACACCGAAAACAACACCGCAGGGCAGCACCCCTGCCTTGCGGGATTACATATATTATGACAGAGAAACACCCTGCAAGACAAAAAATCTTGCAGGGTGTCATTCAATCAATGTAAAATCAATCGTTTATAGTAGTTCTGACTTTTCTTTTAACGTCGTCTTTTATATAGCAAAACACGGCGACACCTTATCAGTACCACCATGTTCGCTTGTAGTCGTCGATTGATCGGCGGCTTATGTGTCAAATCTACTATAATATAATCTATTAGTGTCTGTATCAAAAATAGCGATGACAAAGTTAAAGGAATGTCGGTCAAAAACATTTGTATCATCAAAATGGTCTGTGCTTTCGCTATGTCTATCATAGAAATAATAATAGCCATTTTCTACTTCTGGAAATAATGCTACGCCATCTTTGGAAATATATGGCCCAATAGAAGATGTTTCATCTTCAAGCCCATAAACAAGTGCAGTCAGATTTTCTGTCAAAGGTAGTTCTTTCCATTCAGATTTAATTTCTTCAACAGTTTTTGTATCTGTAACTTTCAATGATATAAACCCATTTTCTGTATCTTTCTTTTCAAGAATACTTTCTTGCGATATTTTTATATTAAGCACTTCAGAAAGGTTGTTGATTTCTACATTTTCATTGTCTGTTATGCTACAAGCAACCAATGTGAGCATCATTATAAGAACTGTAATAAAAGTTACCATTTTTTTCATTTATACACCTCGTTCATATCTGTTTCCGGTAGCATCATACCACCGTGTTCGCTTAGAAAACAGTTGTTACAGAAACGATTCAACTACATATATTCTCTTTGAACTTGCATCCCATAAAACAATAATTTCACTGTTGTCGTCTTGTGATTCATACCAATACAAACACTCTGAATAATTAGGGAATTCTTTAGAAGGAACATCAATACTATTTAACCATTCCGCTATTGCTTCTTGATAAGAAGAGTTAAACATAGTTTTTTCTTCATCATCACTCCAATCAAACATTTCGGTTACCGGCTGTTCCTCTTTATAGGAGAAGATGTGATATCTTATCCCGTCGCCGTGAAAGCTTGCACCAGAGTCTTTACTATACACCTCTGAATAATGCGCTTTTGAAGGCAAACTAAAGCCCCAATTGGCTTTTAGCGTTGTAGAATAATCATTAAAATGATTCCACGCCAATGCAAGTCCGATAACAATAATGATAACGATGACAGCAACTATTGATACGACTACAATTTTTCTCTTATTCATCTCATTTCTCCCTTTCTGTATTCTAATATATCTCCGGGTTGGCAGTCTAATGCTTCGCACAACCTTATTAAGGTGGATATTTTAAGAGCTTTTGCTTTTCCGTTTTTAAGCACTGATACGTTGGCTATGGTGATTCCTACACGTTCAGCAAGTTCAGTTACACTCATTTTTCTTTTTGCAAGCATTACATCTATGTTGAAAATAATTTCTCCGTCCATTATGCCCTCCCTATATAGTCCAATCGCTCTGCTCCTGCAAAGCTGCGGCTTTTTTTACTAAATGTGACAAAGCAGCGGATGCCACAGCAACTGCAACACCCACAAACACGACCACAAATGAGGCAAGCACCACGCCGGGATGGCTCATATTTAAAAGAAGTAAGACAATATTACCAACAAAAAAGAATCCTGCATCCAAAGCAGACAGAATAGAAATTGATTTCAACAAAGAAGCATTTTTTTCTGTAAAGGACTGGTCATTTCCAATGTTGCTTGAAATTTTCCAACCATAACAAAGCACCATAAAGCAAGGAATTCCAGAAATCCAGATAAAAAGAAGCCAAGGCCAGAAACGATTGGAGAACTCCGGATACAAAGAACATAGGCTCAGGCCATACATAGGGATGACAAAAAAATAAATAATTAATCCACAGATGCCAACTCCAATTAGAATCAGCTTTAACCAATTTGAAAGATGTTTTTGCTCCATATAAATAAGCCTCCTTTATTTGTTGAGATTAGTATAGCACATTCTTTTGAAAATGTCAATAATAATTTATCGTGATACAATAAATTCAATCCGCAACACGATATATACAGCCCTATATAACAGGCGAATTGATCTGCTAAATTATATACATTTTTACAGTAAAACGCCCTGCAAGGCTTTCAGGTCTTGCAGGGTGTTAAAATAATCGTTTATTTTGCAGGAATGAAATATAAAGAATACTCACCTAAATTGATCGGCAATGTAGGAACCTCAGAGCCGTCATAATATTCTGTTGGAGAAACTGTGGCATAACCTGTTACCCCGTCTATTGTAACCTCATAGTCAGTTCCTTTAGGTGTTTTCTGTTGTACTTTATATGTTCCGCTATATGTTTTGTTGTTGGTTGCATCTGTGATGGTAATTTCTCCGTCTTTGGCAATCAATGTTAAATCAACGATTTTTGCATCAGGATACAGTTCGTCAGCTTCTCCAACAGCGACAACAAGTTGATCTTCGTTTTGAACAACTTCAATATTATTGCTCATAACAGTTCGCATCTTCCATTCATAATCTTCAATTGCAACCACATCGGTACTACAAGCGGAAAGTGCAAATGCAAATGTCAACATTAAAAATACAGATAATAGTTTTTTCATATTAAGATACCTCGCTTTGTAATTCTATCAAGATCACTTCCGGTCGATTGTTAAAACGAAACGGAAGAATACTGTTTCCTATACCTCGGCTTACGATCATATTAGTGTTTTCTTCTGTATACAATCCTGCATCATATTTAGGAAATAACCCTTGATTGGGAGCTACCAAGCCACCTACAAAAGGCAGGCGGAATTGACCTCCGTGTGCGTGACCGCTTAGGACTAAATCCACCTCGTTATTCACATAGATTTCAAACAGTTCTGGTCTATGGGAAAGCAACAATGTAAAACTATAACTTTCATTCATTAATTCTTGAAGGTGTGTTTCCACTACTGTCTCTGAATCACCAAACAAATAATCTGACTTAAAACTCGGATCGTTTATACCAATAAGTGTAATTGTTTCGCTATTTTTGTCTAAGTCAACCCGTTCATCTTCAAGTATGATTATACCAAGTTCGGTCAATCCATTTTTCAAATCATCAAAATATTCAGATACTCTTGCTTCGTGATTACCTGTTACATAGTAGCAGGGAGCAATCTTCACGGCTTCTTCTACGAACTGTAAGGCAATTTCAATGTCAGTATTACGGGAGTCAATGAGATCTCCAGTAATTGCGATAATGTCCGGCTTCGCTTCTCGAAGCATATTGAGGAGCTTGTCATTATCTTTGCCCATCTCAGTATTATGCAGATCGGAAATGTGGGCAATACGATAACCATCAAATGCTTCGGGCAATCTACCACTTGAAACTGTATAAGTGTTGAGTTCCAATGCTGTGTTGCCCCAAACCGTCCAAATAACCAACGCTATTAGCAAGGATGCAACAACAGTAAGAACAATCATTAATTTTCTCTTTTTTATGGTCATTGAGCAACCTCCAGATAGTCTAAAATGATATTTTATCATACAATTGTGAACTTTTCTACATTTTTTGAAGGAAAATACGGCGACAAGGATTACTCCCTGCCGCCGTATGCTCATTTTGCGAACTTTATCATAACCTCGTCAACGGCATCCGTATATCTGCCTTGTGCAATCAGCTTGTTGCGAAAAGCAAGCAGAGCATTAAAGATATACCGCCGTTCTTCTGCTGTGAGATATAGGTAATACTTCCGCTTTCTCATACGAAGATCACCTCGGTATTGACAGTTTCCGTAACCACTGATCGCAGGGCGTTCATCTTGCCGACCCATTCTATTTGATTGTCGGCTTTCAGCTTTTCGGTAATGCCCTCACGCTCTGCCCGTTGCTTCATAAGGCGGTCAAATAGTTCCTGTGCCTGTTCTTCAACATCGGCAAGATATGATTGCAGTTTGCCGCTTGTCAGTAGATTGGTGTAGAACACCTTTTTGTGCTGACGGATATACCGTAAATGCCGCTGTCCCCATACGCCGATATGCCTTTCTTCTTTTTCGGCGGGTAATTCCAAACAAGGAATGTAATAATCGCCCTGCAACTCATACCAAAGACCGTTTTGCTCGTTATAAATGTACTTTTCCATTATGTAATCCTCCAAAATAATATATTCGCACATACATCACAGTTTCCCGACTACCACACTCTGTTATATCTTGTTATCAGTTTTTCTTGCCCTTGCTTTTGCCCTTATAATCTCTCGGAACAAGGGTAAAATCGTGTGAAATCGTATAAAGGGATAAGGTGAGCAGATTGCGAAAAACCCTTTATTTTCAAGGCTTTTAGAGGAATTCATTAACGCCCTACAATAAGCGATAATGATTTAAGAAAAGTTAGTTTTCAAATTCCAGTTTGTAAAACTGTTGCATTGATTATATCAAAGAATCATGCTTGCAGCAATCTCCTTAAAACGAGAGGCAGGTGTGCCTCCTGCCCCTCAAAAGGAAGGGAAGGCGAAAAATATATAGTCAACTGCTGTTTCCAGCAGCTATGAATCGTTACTTACCATAGAAGTCATGGTTTACTTCTGCTTTATAGTAATTACTACATGTTACAGGAGCATTATACAGTGTCGTGAGCATATAGCTTCGTATGTTGCGTATCTTTGTAGTATTGTTGCGAAGGCATTCCAGCACATACTCCATCGTATGAAAATCTATCTTCTCCAATCTGCTCCGAACAACATCATATGGGAAATCATATTTATTGATACGGATTACTGGCTGTTTAACCGCTATGGTCTCAACCATCAGCTCCACCAATTCGTTTATGTCCATCTTCTCTGTAGGATGGCACTGAAGCAATACGTCATAATCAATATTGTCTTTGATAAATGAGCGCACTTCATCCATCCTATCCATCGTATCAGTTTTCACGCCTGTGCCTGATGGAATGATAGGATAGGTATTCTCTGTAGTATTCTCTGTATTTGTCTTACAAAACTTTGTATGAGGTGGTACATCGTTTTGTGGGAGGGTGTTACAAAATTTTGCAGGAGGGTCATACGAAGTTTTGTAGGGGGTGGTACAAAATTTTGTAGGAGGGTCCCACAAAGTTTTGTAGGAGGTGGTACAAAATTTTGTAACAGGCTTATTTGCTTGGTTTTCAGCCTGTTTTTGTATTTCTTCCCCTGTGTTTTCTACATCTTCGTCATCTCCTGGTATGTTCAGATATGTACATGTGTAAAGTCTATCAACGCATAGATCAATATACATGACATTATTTAAGACCATTCCGCTATTTGTTTCTATGTTACGGAATTCACGACGGATCACACCGATTTCCTCTAATCTGTCAAACGCTGCCTTCACACTTCTCCGTGATTCTCCAAACTGCTCGGCAAAATCATTGTAGGTTTTCTGTAGCAAATCCTCTCGAAACTTTTTTCTGTAATCAATTGTCATGCCGCTATGCTCGTCCCGTACTTCCACAGGACGATACCAATACACGATTTCCAACAACACACAGATAGCGAGGAGGTATGGCTTGCCATTTTCACGCAAAATTGTTTTATACCAATTTACCGGTGTAACATTGCCACTGATGTTCATCTCTGCCAGCGCATCCACCGACGCATTACCGGTATTTACAATATTAGTCATGCCCTCTCACCTCTTTTCATCCATTCATCCAAAAGGCTTATTATAACCTCTGTAATCTCCTCTTCTGTGTATTCATCATCAAAGTAGTCATCCAATCTGTCCGCCTTGAATGTTACTTTTCTCGGCTTCGCTGACACCTGTTCCGGAAGCATGATGTTCCTCACTTCTTCCTGTGTAAGCATATTTTCCCGGCAAAATGCCTTTAGTCTTGCTGACTGTTCTATATTGGGGAATACATTCCTGTCGAGTATTATATCGAGTACCCACTGCTGCTGCTCCTCGTTCAGATACGAAAGATCAACACCCTGAATAAAACCAATCTTTTTCCTGTCAACAAAGTCAAGCAGTTCATCCCTGACTATCCGCATCTATAAGTAGTACCTTCTTGCCTTCTCTTACCAAACCTATACCTAAGTTCTCTGTTGTCGTAGTCTTTGCTACTCCACCTTTTTGATTCACGATTGCTATTACTTTACACATACCGTTGTACCTCCATTCCCTATCGAATCACCATGCCACTTCCTACATAGTGACATTTTTCTTCTACCTGCATAACGTTACTTGGTTTCTTACCAGAATCCTTTTTCTTTCTTGATACTTCTGCATACACACGTTTATATTTATCTGTTCCAACATTATCGAAAAAAGTTGAAACATTATTCACGTCAAATCGCTTATCTCTCTGAAGTAAACGTACAAACCAACGTATGTCATTTTTTGTCCCTTGAATCCTTATCTTTAACATATTGACACCTCCTTGAATAGAAAATAAAAGGCAGGGATATTCAATATTTTGTAATTAAATATCCCTGCCAAATTGGCTATTTTATTCACTTTTATTCATCAAAGAATATTGTGTCCCTCGTGTCGACTCTATAGTCGACAACGACATGAATTCTGTCCACTATCTGCTTTTTATTCCTTTTCACATCGGTTCTGCCGAAATTGAAAAAGCTGCAAAAGTGCGTAAATTCAAGGATTTTCACGAATCTGTACGACGTAGCCCTATTATAGTCTCTACATGGCTCGATAGGTCCGGATTGATGTCGGTCATCGGGAACCTATTCAGGCTAATATGGTATGTACCAAAATGTCTCCGCTTGTTTGCGGAAACATATCTACAAATTCTATATCAAAAATATCTTGATACATTCCGCTATCCATATCACAGCCTGAACCTCGTTCGTCCACGGAAAAAGTTCAACTTTTTTAATCGTTTCTACTATTATAGTGATTCCAACATAAAAGTCAAATCTTGCGAGGAACCGCCATCGCTTCAACCTTGTCCGTTCTTCCTACAAAAACAGGTCAACGGCTATTTTTAGACCTAACTGATAGCCAGGTTTCCATGCACTCGACCTTATCATACCTGAAAATCCAGCATTGAAAGAGAGGACCGATCCTATTACTTCTTCGCATTCTCTTCCAGTTCCAACATGTATTTATCAAAGTCAGACATGAACAATCTGTCCTGAATAACACGATACTTTTCAAATTCAGTCTCGGCTTTAGCCTTGGCAATCTCTGCCGTGATCTTTCCTGCATCCTGAAGGACCTCTCTGTCATCAGCCATCAGGAATAGATCCAGACGCTTTGCCCAGTCCTCCATTGTCATCGGAATGTGACGTTCTGCACGATCCTCGGCCAGATCCAGATAAGCAGAAACGATACGCTCTAATGAACGCATTTCCTGCTCTGAAAGATAATTCTTCGCAACACTCACATCACTTTTTACAATCTTTCCTTCCGGTGCTGCTGCCCACGTGGTCAGCCCCATATGTGGCTTATCAGCATCTGCTCGCTCATAAATCAACTCTGCTGCCGTATGTCCGTGAACTGCATAATGCATCTTGTTCTGCACCTTGGCAAAAAACTGCTTTGTTGTTTTGGATGTGCGGTCGTAATCAAGAGCTGTAGCATAGATGTCCGTTATCTTCTGATAGAATCTACGCTCAGATAAACGGATCTCACGAATCTGCTCAAGCAAACGATCAAAATATTCTGTTGTAAGCACTGATCCACCATTTTTTAGACGTTCGTCATCCATAACCCAGCCTTTGATGGTGTAGTCCTTGGCAATTTGATTGACCCATTTACGGAACTGAACCGCACGCTCTGAATTTACTTTAAAGCCTACTGCAATAATCATCTCCAAGGAATAGTGATTTGTGCTGTAGCTTTTTCCGTCAGCGGCAGTTATCCGAAATTTTCGGATAACTGAATCCTCTTGTAATTCGCTATCACTGAAGATTTTTTTTACATGATAATTTATGGTGCGAACATCCACATCGTACAACGTGGCCATCATCTTCTGTGTCAGCCATATATTCTCATCCTCATAGCGCATCTCAATGCTGTCCTGCTGATCACCGACAGAAGCAACATAAGTCAAATATTCTGCAGCGCTGGAACGGATGGTTATTTCATCTTTTTTCTTTTTCAAATAAGAGACCTCCTTCTGGTTTCTTCTCATTTCACCAATTGAAAATCACAACAAAATTGATGGCTTTAATATTTCTTTGCAAGTCCAGAAAAATGTGACTCCACAATTCTATCCATCTGATTAGCAATCTCCGCAAAAGGCTGGTTCAAGTCTAGAGTTTTAACACTTATCTGACTTCCATGCATTTGATACACATTGTCCGGTTGTATTTCTTCTTCTGTCTTTGCATAGAGAAGCATTCCAGAAACTGTATTTTTCTCCTCTCCAAATTGATAACTCCGATTTTTTACATAGGTGAAAATCTGATACAAGTTATTTGAATGAAGAGTATGTTTATCAAACTGGACCTGCGTAGTGTGGCTATAGTATTTCGCATCAATAATAAGTACGGTATTTCCACGCTGCAGGTGAATATCGCTTTGCATGACCGGAAGCATGGTTCCAATACCATCATCCAGTGACCACGGAATCTGTGATGCACTGACAGATAATTCAGGATAATGTCTGCTGTAATATTCCAGAATAAATTTCTCATACAACCTACACATACGTTGCTCATCTACGAAAGAGGCTAACCTATAGTCACCTGAATCTGTTGTAATAAGCATCCCCTCAATAATCAACTGGCAAATACTTACAAGCATTCTATATGTTTGATTGTTACGCTGAAAACGAATGGACGACCATTTAATTCCTGTTGGTTCTATTATCTCTACATTTGAAAAATACAACATTTTCTTTTTTAGATCATCTTTGTATTTTGCTTGCACTTTTCCATTGCGTAAAAGAAGCGTAACAGTTGTTTTCAGTATTTGATTCAGTAAATTGTTTTCTGACAACTCATCAAAGTCGCAAGTAAGTACCCTTTTATGTGCCAACCTATTTTTAATTGTACCCGGCATATTTATTTTGCCGCGCATAACTGAAAGTTCTTCCTGACGACTTATGTATTCTCTATATAGCCCTTGCTTTAACTGCAATCCAATTCCCTTAGACAGAATCGCTGCCAGCAGATTATACATCTCGTCAAAAGACTCTACTGCAACATCTTCATAGGTTTCTTGGTTCAGTGCCTGAAAAGCATAAGAAAGCATATGATAAATATTATTGATTAAAATGCTCTTATCCTTTGTCATTGAAATACACCGTGCAAAATATTCTCCCAACGTTGCAGTTTGTCTGTATCATCAAACCAGTATTCTGCTAACATAGGCAACACATCAAAATCAACCACATCTTGCATCCATTCTTCTGTACACTCATCTGTGTTACAGAAATAGCTATGCCCAATACAGAAACCTTTACCAAGTGATTTATCTTTAGCAATTTCTTGGTTCAATTCCTTAATACGGTCAATCAGAGTATTGAATGTGTCGTTTGCGAATCCTTCCTGATATTTAATAAAACCTTCTGAATCAAATCCCGGTTCCATATCAAAGAAGCTAAAACGACGACGAAGTGCGTAATCAATCATCGCCAGACTTCTATCAGCAGTATTCATCATGCCAATGATATGTAGACGCTTTGGGACAGAGAAACTTAGGCCATTGTAGGCTAATGTTGCTTTCGTATCTCTATAATCTGCCTCAATTAACATGAGTAACTCACCAAAGATCTTACTCATATTTCCACGGTTGATCTCATCAATGATAAAGAAATAATCTTTATCAGGATGGTTTGCAGCCTTTTGACAAAATCTATAGAAAATACCATACTTCAATTCAAATCCATCTTCAACCGGCTTATACCCCATCATGAAATCTTCATAGGAATAATTTTGATGGAATTGCACAAACTCTATGCGATCATCATCCTTCTCACCCATAATCGAATATGCAAGTCTCTTTGCCGCAAATGTCTTTCCAACACCTGGAGCACCTTGAAGAATAATATTTTTCTTCTTTTTCAAAACTGCAACTAAGCGCTCATACTTTGCTTCAGTCATATATACATCATTTAAGAACTTTTCTTTGTCATATTTTTCAATACTATCTGCTGCAGGTGGTGCTGGATTTTCATCACGAATCATGTCATAAATGAAATCATATTCACCCTTTGTCAGTTTGAACAGACTACCCTGCGGATTACCAAAGTACTCCATCTTTTCAAGTTCTGGACAAGCTTTCAGAGTTGCATAATCAATTGGAGAAGACAGCCCTTCTACTTTTTCAAAATAAATTGATTTTCCATCTTGTTCCGCACTAATTTTGAGAATTGCAACTACCTGCTTTACCGGTGTGGACTCATAGCCGATTATCATATCTCCAGCCTTTGCATCTAAGAAATTCTGAAAAATACGCCGTTTATTGCCATTATCATTATATAATGTATAATCCTGTACTTCTCCAACTGGCATGCTAGCCATACTCCATATTTTGGGATTTGCATTCAAAAACCAGTATCTATGATCTTCTTCTTCATCTTGCGCATACAAAAGGACTTCTGATAAATCGACTTGATCTAGAGCTTCTGCTAATTCATCACGAAGTTTCCAAACATAAGATCCTTCTTCATCTTTTGCAGCATTCTTACCAACATATAATACAGGCCAAAATTGAGAGTTTTCTTCATCTCTTGCAATTACTGGACATCCAGTTTTTTGAACAATACGTCTTGCCAATGCAACAGATCCACTATTATAAAAGTTCTTGGTTTCTCCGTATTTCACAGCAAGCTGAGTGCAAGTAGCCTTTCCACCATAATCCTTCATTCGTTTCATGATTTCGAGACTGCTCTCATTAAATACGTCTTTATCTGTCAGAAGCTCTAACCAATCCTCTACCGTTAATGCCGGAGTATAATCAGTCGGCCACCACTCATCCGCTTTAGGACCTGGTTCCTCCTTGTTCCAATAGCGAGAAATAAAGAAGCCCACATCTATTGTAAGAGTTCGTAATTCAGGATCAGCGTAACATGTAGATGTCAGCTGAGAATTAAGCAGATTTTTAAGTTCATCATCCTGCTGAAGTTCAGCACAAATCTCATCATAAAATGCCACAAAATTCCTGATGTTATCAGCATAAGCACCCTTTTTGAATCGATAATCACTTTCCAGTTCCGACGAGACAGCTTTTACTTCACTCAATTTGTAGATGTAATATTTATCCGGATATCGAAGCCATAAATATGTCATTATCGCATTTTCATACTGGTAATGCTGAGCCGCTCCATTGCCATACCTCTCTAATAACGTATTAGATTTATTTTTGAAGCTGGCTACTCTCTCGTATAAATCCTTGCTCTCATCATACAGTTCAATATACATTGAGCGTACTTCTTCTGGCGCAATCTCTGCAAACTTGGTAATCATTCTTGCTGGGAAGTTATTTACCGATGCCAACAAATTAGCCGTCTGAGCAAGTGACTTTGTTAGCATCTGTGCAAAATCATCTGAATTGACATCCCAATTTAACTGAAAGCATTGCACAGCCTCCCATTTATATTTTTCATTAGGCCACTGTTGTTGCACAAAGCGTTTTTTGTACTCTACCAGCACTTCTTTTAGTCGAAATTTATCGAACACTGTCTTTCACCGCCTTTATACTGATTCTCTAAGACTTTTATAAATCTCATCAGAAAAAATTCCCATCACCTGATGTTTCATTTCATCATTTGACAACAACATTGAAAAGAAATCTTGATTCTGTGACAATCCTTCAATAAGTGCATCATCAATATCATCAAAATAAGAGAACTCAAAGTCTTGCTGTGTATTATTCTTAGCACTTGTTTTAAGTTTATCTGATTTCATAAGGATATCTCTAATCTGCAGCATAGCCTTTACAACAACATCGTTATCATAGTTCTTGCCAGTCTTGCTGTTAATCTCATCGATTATTTCAGACAGTCTCTTTTCTTTATCCTCACTCAAACCAAAGTGTTCCGCCGTCGGCAGTTTCATTACCGGCTTTGCAACCAGGTCAGATGAAACATGTTCTTCACCCTTTTTCTGAACAAATTGAGAGGCTTTGATCTTTCCATCCAAATTAAAGCCACCACCTGGATGCTTAATATTGATATAAGCTAACAGGTATGAAATAAAGTTATACTTCTTGTGCAAATCAGTATCTTCAAAACTAGAAACTTGAAGCAAAAATTCATAATAACGAACAAATCCACGCATATCTGCCACAGCTTGACGCTGTGTTTCATATTCATAATGTTCCAGTAGCTTCTTGCTTTTCTGCAGGAAGAATGTCAATCTTTGCTTCTGTTTCCCTGTTACTTTCTGTGAATACAATATATCATTTGCAGCTTCAATGTCAGCCGGATCAAATAATGCATAGGCATCAATAGTAGCTTCCAAGTCGTAAATTGCATTAGGCGTTACTGAATTTGCCAGTAATGTTGTGGTGTAGTATGGAGCAAATGCAGCTTTGATATCCTCGTATGTATTTACGAAATCCAACACAAATGTCTTTTTATCATATGGAGCACAAATACGATTCAGTCTCGAAAGTGTCTGGACAGCATTAACACCTCTTAGTTTTTTCAGAACATACATTGCACACAGTTTTGGCTGATCAAATCCTGTCTGATATTTATTAGCAACCAAAAGCACTTGATAATTATCTGTATCAAATTCTTTGGTGAGTCTATCCTCCGGAAAACCATTGATAGATGCCTCTGTATATTCTTTATCATCATCCGGTAGTTTTACTTTTCCAGAAAATGCAACCAGAGCATGAATTCCGTCGTAACCTTTCTTGGTAATGTACTCCTCAAAAGCCTGTCTATATTTAACAGCACCTTGTCTGGACGCGGTAATAACCATTGCCTTAGCCTGGCCACCCAGTTCCTGCATTACCGTTGTTCGGAAATGCTCAACAATTACTTCTACACGCTGTGCAATATTAGTATCATGCAATTCTATAAAGCGTGCAATCTGCCTCTTTGCCGCATTCGTTTTACAACGAGGATCGTCTTCGATTTCCTTGTTAAGCTGGTAAAAAGTTGAATACTCTGTATAGTTCTGCAGAACATCAAGAATAAAGCCCTCTTCTATAGCCTGCTTCATCGAATAAACGTGAAATGCTTCTCTCTGGCCATGCGTATTCAAACGACCAAACAACTGAATTGTTGTCGGCTTAGGTGTAGCTGTAAATGCAAAAATTGATACATTTGCTTGCTTACCGTTTCTTTTGATTTCACTTGAAATCATATCTTCAACATCTGATTCAGTTTGATCACCAGAACCAAGCGACATTGTTACCGCAGCCATATCTTTACCTGCAGTAGAAGAATGTGCCTCATCAATAATTACTGCAAAACTTTTATTCTTAAGGTCCTTTACACTATCAACAATATACGGGAACTTTTGAATTGTGGTTGCAATAATCTTTGTATTACCATTCAATGCAATCGCAAGGTCAGCTGAATTGCACTTATCGTCCATAACACGAATCAATCCGGCCTTATGCTCCATTCCCATGATTGCTTTTTGAAGCTGACGGTCAACAACAACTCGGTCAGTGACAATAATGATGTTGTCAAAAATTATCTTGTTTTCTTCGTCATGAAGAGATGTTAAACGATGTGCCAACCATGCTATAGAATTTGTTTTTCCAGATCCAGCGCTATGCTGAATCAAGTAATTCTGTGCAGTGCGATTTTCTCTAACATCGGCAAGCACTTTTCGAATAACATCCAGCTGGTGATAACGAGGGAATATCAAATTCTCAGAACGTTTGATTTTCCCGGTCTTATCATCTACTTTTTCTTTTGTCTCGACAAAAATAAACTTACTTATTAAGTCCAAAATCGTATCCTTTGTAAGGATATCTTCCCACATATAAGATACGCTATACTTATCTTCAAACGCAGGATTTCCAGCACCAGCAGTTACACCTTCTCCGTTTCCCATATTAAAAGGAAGGAAGAATGTAGCGTCACCTGCGAGTTTTGTTGTCATATACACTTCTTCTAAGTCCATAGCAAAGTTTACCAACGTACCTGCTTTGAACATAAAAAGACGTGTTTTGGGGCTACGGTCGGTTCGGAACTGATAAATTGCATCCTGATAAGACTGCCCAGCTGCATTGCACTTAAGTTCAAATGCAATAATAGCTAGTCCATTCAAAAAGATAACAACATCAATTCGTTCTTTATCGCTGGCCCACACTTCCTCCATTGCAGAGAAAATATTCTGTCCATACTTTCTAGTCAAATCTGGATTGAATGTAGTTGCCGGTTTTGTGTACATGAGTTCCAGCTTCTGATTAGAAATTTCGATTCCATGCTTCAGCACATCAAGAAGGCTGCCACGAGTTTTTGTCGTTTCAGCATTGATAAAACTAACAATCGTCTCTTCCAAATCAGACTTATATATTTTTCTCAGATATTCCATCGTTTCGTGCTGAGTATCTTCTAGAAACTTAAAGAGCATCTCACGGTCAACTGCAAAATAACGATCAAAGTCACTTGCCTTACGAATAACGTAACCATTATCCTTTTCCAGTCTTTCAAGAAGAAATTTCTGATATTCTTTTTCGGAAAGAATTGATGCGTGATGAAGAAGCTTCTCGCTGTATGAAGCAACTCGTTTTGCAGCATTTTCTGCATGTTTTTCCGCATCCAAGTTCGTAATATCAATTATCGTTTTATCATCCATTGATTATCCCTCCTTACTCACTTTTCAGCCGTTTGATTAGTTGACGTGCAAAAAGCAAAGCAATCTGGTCGCAACTATACTTGGATGAGTCAATCGCTTGTATATCCGCTATAGATGGATACTTTTCTTGTAACTGTGAAACCGTAATGTTGTGCAAAATCGGAAGAATCAGCTTCTGTCCATTTCTATTCTGTCGATTTAAAAACTCATTCAATTCACGCTCGGTCCACTCTCGATCAAAGAAGTTTTCCGAAATAACGATAATTGCAAACTCTGCTTTTTTCGTGCCGTTCAGAATACGATCCTTCCAATTATCTCCCCACTCCAAAGACTCTTTATCATAAAAAATCTTAATCCCCAGTTTGTTTAATGACTGATATAATTCTTCAATCAAATCTTCTTTGTCCTTGTTAGCATGGGAAATAAACACATCAAATTCAGGCAAGGTTTTTGCCTGATACTTTGGTACACTAACCATTGAAATTCCGTTCATTTTATTTATAAAATCTTGGTCCTTACTGATGCTCTCCAAACATCCAACGAGATTTTTGTAAGCATCCAGATTTCTATGAAACAGGATTGTTTTCATGCGGTTACCTAATGGATGTTCTTTAAGATAATTATTGTAAAAAATTTCTACATCATTGATCCATACTTCACTCGGACGATTATATTCATTTATATCAGTACCGATTGCCGCTGCATTAATTGGGCTTTTAATAGAATGAGTTCTTTCTAACAGATTATTAAGTTGTTCTTCAAAAGTAGCCATTAGACAACCTCCTTCTTGCCGGTTACATACTCAAAAATCAGAGATTTCTTGTACTCATCGAGTGTTGCAAGCTGTTGCTGCTTTTCAGTAATGAGCGCATTTATCTGTGCACACTTACTATTGAGGTATGCTGCGATCTCGGATTGTTCTGTTAAAGGCGGATACGGAATATATGTGTTTCCAAAGTCTGAAAAGGCTATATTTTTACCGTCCCGCAGAGTCATCGTATAAGAGTTCATTTTCTCAATGAACCCCTGTTCCTTAAACAGATACCTATAATAACCATCTGCGATTTCAACCGTGGGATAAAAGACCTGATATGCAGGTGAAACTACGCCCTCATATTCCGAATACTCGAATCCCCCTTGAAAACTTCGCAAACTGATGCAGAAATCACCTTTGTGAATCGTTTTAAACAAAGACAAATCAGCTTTTTCGCTCAGTTTAACAGCATTCATTCCACTTAATTCTTCATAACGGGTCTGCGGAATTACACCAAATTTTTGCGTGGGAGAGAGAAGCTGAAGCTCAATGGAGTTACCTCGAAGGCTCCTCTGTGCAAACATATATTTTCCTTTTAACACGCTCCAGGATGACGGCATATTGCCAATCCACTGAATCCCACTGTCCCTCATCTCCGCATTCGGGTTCAGTCCCTTGGTGACGGTTTCGGTAATGACAGACCGCTTGTACTGCTCCAGTGTGTCGATTTGGGTTTGAATGTCAGCGGTCAGTGCATCGATTTCGGCACATTTGGTGTCGAGAAAATCGGCAATGCGCTGTTGCTCGTCTATTGGAGGAACAATTACTGGAATTGCCCCTAACTGATCCTCTGTTAATGAATGACGGAGGTTTTTTGCTAAATGTAGCAGTGTTTTATCGTTGTCGAGCATCGTGTAGTAGTAGCAGTAATATGCGGCGTTCGCATTATCACACAACACAAATTGGCTATACGCCGGACTCGATAAGCCAGTTTGTTTAATCAGGCCAATGCACCGTGGTGTTACATCTATATCAAAAAGGCACATAAGCAGATTGCCAGGCTCAAGCCGCTGATACCCATCAAAGGAAGTGGGCATTTTCCCGCCAGCATCTAAATCTCTGACAATAACGCCTTTCATTGTCAAAGAGAGAATATCTTCGCCATTGTATACAGGGCAGATTTCTTTCTTCTTATACATCAAATACTTGTTTGGCATCACCTTCCATGATGCCGGTATATCGCCGACCCACTCCATTGAGCTTGGCTTCATTTCTCTCATGTCTTCACCACCTTACTCAAACAGCTTTGCCACACGCTCCGAAACTGAAAGCTCCAGTTCCATAAACTTCGCTTCCAGTTTCTCGCTGGCCGTTGGCTGTTGATATTTGTAAAAATACCGTGTGAACGGAATCTCTGCACCGGTCTTGATGACCGGCTTTTTCTTTCCGAGATCTTCTTCAAAAAAAGCGGCGGCATCCGGAATATGCGGCAGAACCTCACGAGCCATATAATCCTCGATGTTTTCTTCCCATTTTACCAATTCGGTATCCTTGGTTTCCTTGTCATAGATGATGTTGCCCTTGCGGTCACGCTGAATTTCTGCATTCTTATCCATAATAGAGAGACCATTAGCAATCTTGTCGAACAATTTTTTATCAGATGTTACCGAAGCAAGTGCCTTAGTCAGTACAGGCATAAACTCAGCCGGTGAATTGTAGATTTGCTCTGAAACTGCTGCTTTCAGTGTGGAGATGACTGTGTCGTACACAGGCTTGTTGTTCTGATATGCTTCCAGCTTTTTCTGTTCCTTGCCGGTCAGTTCCTCTTTATTTTCCAATTCATTAATCTTTGCTTGATCATAGAGAGAAGAAAGCGCATCCTTAGACAGCATAGCTTCGATACGCCCCTCTGTGATAGCATAGCTTCGCTGAAGTGGCTGCATAACCGCATACTCACGGTAAATGAACTCCTCGTTATCATAAATTTTGCAATATTCGTTTTCTGCAAATTCTGCATAGAGCTTTGTTACGGTGCTGCGATCTTTCGGAGATATTTCATTTTTCTTATCGCCCAGCGCCTTGCGTAGTTTGTGGAAGAAAGACGAGGCATCAATCAACTGAATCTTTCCCTTGCGCTCATCACGCTTATTCTTGGAAAGTACCCAGATGTATGTTGCAATACCTGTGTTGTAAAACAGATCTGTTGGCAATGCAATAATCGCTTCGATTAAATCGTTTTCTAACATCCAACGACGAATTTGGCTTTCGCCGGAAGCTGTACCACCTGAAAATAACGGACTACCATTTTCAATAATAGCAGCACGCCCAAAATTATCATCCATCTTATTAATAGCAGATTGCAGAAACAGCATCTGCATATCACCGGAACCAGGGAGTCCCGCACCCCAGCGGCCTTCAAATCCCTTTGCATATTCATCATTAACAGCTTTTTCTACACCTTCTGCAGCATCTTTTCCTCCCCAAGGTGTACCAAATGGCGGATTTTCAATAACAAAACGCATCTTCGTTCCCTCGAAGCAATCCTTCTTCATTGTATCCTGATAACAGATGTTCTCCGCATTCTGCCCTTTGATAAGCATCTCTGCAAGACAGATAGCATAAGATTCCGGATTGATTTCCTGACCCAAAAGACGCACATCGGCTGTTGGGTTATAGCGTTTTATAAAGTTATATCCTGTAGACAGCATACCACCAGTTCCGCATGCTTGGTCCAAAACTGTAATAACCTTTCCATCATCAAAAATATCATCGCATCCTTCAGCAAGCAGAATGTTTACCATTAGCTTAATGATGTCACGTCCAGTGTAGTGGTCACCAGCCTCAGCATTTTCAGAAAATCTACGGATAAGATCCTCGAAAATATAGCCCATCTTCACATTATCAATTGTACGAGGATTTAAATCTGATATGTAATGACCTCTTGTCAAGTACAAGTTAACAGAAATCACCACAA
>OBVY01000808.1_pt1 | contig 25327 bp, 31 predicted proteins | sample 1538051 | NCBI WGS metagenome assembly OBVY01 (sample SAMEA2580017, study PRJEB22360) | human gut metagenome | biome: human gut; feature: human-associated habitat; material: faeces | place: Denmark | collected 2008/2010 | reverse complement strand
GGGAACGAGCCTACACCTTGAAAATCCGGCAGGGCTGTGAGGGCGGCGGCAAGGGCCCGCTGGTACAGACGGAGCTTTCCGCCACGCTGGCGACACACCAAGACCAAAGCTTGATCCAACGCGCTGCCGGGTTCGACCTCGGAAATTCTGGTGGAATCGGCTATTCAGAAGAATGCAGCCCGACACTGATGGCCGGGGCGAGCGGACACAAAACGGCTGTGGTTCAAAAATTGAAGGACAGAGAAAATGAGACCTGATACCCTGTCGAAGCTGGCTGTATCTGTTGCGATTTGCGCGGCGGCTGCCGGCAGCGTTGCCGTTGGGTTGGCGAACAGCCGGATCAACGACTTGGAAACCCAGCGGGATATTTACAAATCCCGTGCGGAGGACTGGGAAGAAACAGCCGGAGTTGTCGCCCAGTATGCAGACGATCTGGCGGATGAGTTGAAAATCAGAGATAGGCTGGATGAGAAGCTGCTTGTCGAGTATGCAGGGGTTTTCGAGTGTACCGCATACTGCACCGAGAAATACCAGCACATCTGCGGCACAGGAACAGGAATCACGGCCAGCGGGCAGCCGATCCAGGCGGACGTGACGGTGGCGGCAGACCAAACACTTCTCCCCTATGGGACGGTTTTGTACATAGAGGGCGTGGGCATCCGCATTGTGCAGGACAAGGGCGCAGGCGTACAGGGACGGCGTCTTGACATCGCTGTTGCCGGGACGCATGAGGACGCCTTGAAGTGGGATGGATACGGCAACCATAGGGTGTGGGTCGTTGAAGGGTCGGATGGTGACGAATGAGAGTCGGTTGCTACTGTATGGACTGCATGGAGGGCATGGCGCAGTTTCCGAATGATTTCTTTGATCTCGCGGTTGTTGACCCGCCGTATTTCAGCGGGCCGGAGCGCCGGGGCTACTATGGTTCAAAGGTCAGCAGGATAGGCGTCCACCGCGATTATCCCGTTTCTCCAAAGTGGGATGTTCCCGGGAAGGAATATTTCGATGAGCTGCTTCGGGTGAGCCACCATTACATCGTGTGGGGGTGCAACTACTTTGACTACCAATTCGCGCCCGGGCGTATCGTCTGGGACAAGTGCAACGCTAACACGAGCTTTTCGGACTGTGAGATCGCAGCGACAAATCTGTTTTCGTCGGTTCGACTGTTCAGATTCATGTGGAACGGAATGATGCAGGGAAAAAGCATCGCCGAAGGCTATATCATGCAGGGCAACAAAGCTCTGAATGAAAAGAGAATCCACCCGACTCAAAAGCCGGTGGCGCTGTACGACTGGATATTCCGGGAGTATGCAGCTCCGGGACAGAGAGTCCTCGACACACATCTTGGGAGCGGGAGTAGCAGAATTGCCGCATACAACGCGAGTCTTGAATTCACGGGATTTGAAATCAGTTCGGAATATTACAGCCTGCAGGAAAAGCGTTTTCAAGAATACACCGCCCAGCAGGATATGTTTCATCTTTGTTTGTCGGAAAGGGGAGAAACGGTATGAGCAAAGCTGTCCTTATCAGCATTCGTCCAGAGTGGTGTAAGAAAATTGCAGGCGGGCAGAAGACCGTGGAAATCCGTAAAACAGCACCAAACCTGAAAAAGCCGTTCAAGTGCTACATCTACTGCACCAAGAGCACACACTTTGTTGATATTCCCGGCGTGAAAGAAAGTGACCTCATGCCGGCTGACGGAAAAGTCATCGGCGAGTTTACTTGCTACAGTACCACGATCATCTGCCATGCAGGGACGACGGGGAACGGGGCTTTGCCCAAGCTGCACATTATTGGGCCAGGGCCGGGATTGCAGTATAAGCCTGCAACTGACCTGCTCAAAGCGGCTTGCATGAGCGAAGAAGCGGCGGAAGAATATCTCAAGGGTGGCAGCGGGTTCGGCTGGGACGTCTCAGACCTCAGAATTTATGGTAGGCCGCACGAATTGTGCGAGTTTACAGGTCTCCGAAAAACAAGATTCGGCATGGAGCCGGTGAAACTCGACCGCCCGCCGCAGAGCTGGCGTTATATAGAAATGGAGGAGCTGGGCAATGACGGAAGAGTGGAGAGTGACCGAAGATGAAATTCCCCGATAAAAAATATTCCGTTATCTATGCAGACCCGCCATGGAGCTACCGCCAGCACGGAACCGGCCCGAAAAGCCGAGGCAACGCAGAACAGCACTATCGCACAATGGATGTTGATAGCATCTGCGCGTTGCCGGTTCGTCGGCTTGCAGGGGGGGGGGTGCGCCCTGTTCATGTGGGCCACGTTTCCAACCATCCCGGATGCACTTCGGGTAATGGAAGCATGGGGATTTGCTTATAAAACCGCCGCCTTCGTTTGGATCAAGAAATATAAATCGGGCGGGAATTTTTACGGCATGGGCGCATACACTCGCGCAAATGCGGAGGTGTGCTTGCTGGGAGTAACGCCGGGATTCAAGGCAAAAGAACTGGTCAAAAGCCATTCGGTGCATCAGGTGATCGAATCGCCGATACAGGCACACAGCGTAAAGCCGGATGAAGCCCGCCGCCGAATCGTTGAATTGCTGGGAGATGCGCCTCGTATTGAATTGTTTGCCCGCCAGCACGCGCCGGGATGGGATGCGTGGGGCGATGAACTTGAATAGCGGGAGATAAACATGAAAGTCAAAAGAACAGAAAAAATCAAGGTCGATCTGTTTCGTGTCGGGGACATCATCTCGTTCAAGCTGAACAATGGTGAAAAGATGCAGATGACGGCAGTTAAGGACGAGCCGGACGGCATGATCTTCTGTTCAGTGGATTGTCTGGCAGAGGAAAGCTGCATGAATGAGAGCGGTTCCAGCTCTGGCGGATGGAATGAATCCGATCTGCGGGCAAAGCTGAACGGTGAAATTCTCGACCAATTCCCCAAGAAGATCAAGAAGCTGTTGACCCCGTTTGCAAACGGCGATCTGCTCCGTATCCCGGCAGAAAAAGAAATCTTCGGGGAGAACAAATGCGGTGAGAATGAGACGGGTGTTGAGCAGTGGAAGTCCATGAAACAGCGGAGAAACCGAATTGCTTTTCGGGGTTTGGACGGTGAATGGGAATGGTACTGGCTCCAAAATCGGGCGCAGAACTCAGCAACCCTTTTCGCGAGTGTCTACAGCAACGGCTCTGCGGACTGCAACAATGCCAGCGCCGCCGGTGGCGTTCGTCCCGTCGTCAAGATCAAGAATCCCATATCCGCACCTGCTTGTCAGGTGCGAGACAATGAAGACGAGCAAGAAAGTTGAGGTGAAAAGTATGGACGGACTGATTAAAGCTCTTGACGCGGTTCTGCTTTTGCTGGCTGATGCGCTCTGGACGGCGATTTTGCTGCTGGCGCCTGCTGCGCTGGTGAAGCTCTGCTGGGCGTACCTGTTTGTATGAGGCTGGCCGGGATGAAGACGTATGAAATTGTCCTGAAAGGCTATGGCAGAGGGCTGCCTGCATGGTTGGCATACCGGGTCAAGGCAGCGTCGGCAGAAGAGGCCGTTTGCAAGGCGAAGAAGCAAGCCGCAGAACACTACATAGAATTTGAATGGTTTGAAGTTCAATCCATCGGAGAGGTGCGCACATGAAAATTGCAGCGATTGCCAAAGTAATCAAAGACCGTGGCTTCTGCCGCCTGTATAGGGTGCATGGATCGGACGATCTTGAAACGAAGTTCTACATCGGCACAAATTCTGAAATCTACTCGCTGGAAGGTTTCCCTAAGCCGTGGAGCGAAGCGGAGGTTATGACGATGCTCGGGATCGAGAAAAAGAAATGGGAAGATGTGATATATACCGCATACGACTGCAACGCCATTACGGACGTCTGTGGTCTGAACCTCGAAGATGCTGTTCAGAATGAGGTTGAATGCAAAACCAGCTATATCAACCTGAACATCGGCGGGGCACTTCTCATGGGGCTGACGGACCCGAACGAAAAGACCATAGATTTCATCGCCGCCAGCAAGTTGGTTCCCGTTATGGACGAGATCAAGAAAAGCAACTATACCAATTACTGCTTGCGCCGTGCAGCGAACGGATCCCGGTACTATGTTATCCGGGACGGAATGATCGTGCGGGCGGCACTTCTTCCCATCAATCTGTCCGGCAATTTGCTGGAAACGCTGCAGAAGATGGTGAACATGGCTCGGGCAACGGCACAGCAGAGCGGCAAGACGGGTGAAAACAATGCCTGACAAGTACATCAATGCAAGCAGGCTGGTTAGAAAGCTGGAATATGTTCGGAAAAGCGGACTGGCAGAACTGGTTGGCAACCCTACCTATGCCGGGACAGCAGCCGAAGTACGAATGTACCAGATTTACGACGGCATGATTGAACTTCTCAAAAACGAGCCGGGAGAAGATGTTGCCCCGGTAAAACCACTGGGATGGCCCGTTTGCCAACAATGCGGTCGTCCGATGGTGTACTGCGGGGAAAAGAAAATCGGGACTGATCGGTGGAAGCAATACAGCTGCAAGGACTGCTACAACCAGAATGTTTCCAGAAAGGCAGAAGATAATGCGTAAGTTTGCAAAATCGCTGGCCGTGGCTGCTTGCACCGCCGCGTTGTGCGGAATGCTGGCAGGCTGCGAATCGGTCAAAAGCGCAGTGACCAAAGAATATCTAGTCAAAACGGTGTACGTCTATTCGCCGGATGGCAAATTACTGGACAAAGGAACGCCGGATCAGATGTTTAGTACCGAGTACGGCGCAAGAGTTGGAATCACAATGAACGGAAAGCGGTATACAACCAACTGGGGAAACGTGGTTATGGTGGAGGAATGAGCTATGGACGCTGTAAAAGCTGATGTAAAGCGGCTGGTTAAAATTGAACTGGCCGCAGCAAACAAAAAGTTTCGGATGTTCGCAAGCGCCCACGAGGGCGCGGCGGTCATTCAGGAAGAAATAGTGGAAGCCGCACGGGAAATGAACGCTCTGCGCCGGGAGCTGAATGCAATGTGGATGGGGGTTTACTCCAACAATCCGCAAATCTCAACAAAGGGCGTGTATGATCGGGCGGTTGCGTTGGACGTTGAAGCCATTCAGACGGCAGCGATGGCCCGGAAGTTTGAACGCAGCCAGCGGCGGGGCTGGCCGGGAGCAAAGGAGCCGCACCATGGCGAAGAAAACTAAAACGCCGGCAGAAATCGAGAAAGTCACCATAACCATGAGCCGCCCGGTGTCCGAGGCAGTAGCGAAAGCCTGCGAGATGTACCTTCGTTTGCACACGGGACAGTTTGAAGACCTGACAGACGAACTCTGCATGGCAAGGTTCTATGCTGCTCTGGAAAACGATTCGTTTACCAGCAAAGAAGAGCACGATGAAATTTTCAACATCTCGATCGACCGCAGGAACATCATGCAGGAGGAAGTGGACAGGCTGTACAAGAGATACGTTCTTTCCGCCCCGCTTGATTACTGCATGAGAATCCCGTACCGGGCAGAACAGGTCTGGCTTGCAATCCGCCACGCTCTGGCATGGCACGACAACCCGAAGGGAGACTACACGGTTCAGTACGACAAGCCGCTCAATCGTTCGGATCAGCCGCAGCCGATGGTGCAGCTGTACGAGGCACCCACCGAGGGAAAGTCTGTCTGTGATGGCAAGTGTGCAAAGTGTAGGAGATGCTGATATGAGAAAGAACGGCGCGATGTTCATCTGCAACCGTTGCCGCAAGCAGGTATTTGCAGAGCGGATCGACGACGGAAAGTATGACAGCAAACCGCTGGACGGATGGGCACTTGATTGCGAAAGAATCTGTGGCGTTGGCGATCTGTGCCCGGACTGCTTCAAAGCGTACCGGGAGGCAATGGATGGATTCTGGAATGGTGGAAAGCATGGGACCTGAAAAAATTTGCTGTAACTGCCGCTGGCACGAAAGCTATACCTGGGTTTGCTTCAATGGCCTGTCGCTGAACTGCACCGATGTCACCGACGTTGAGGACAGCTGCGGACACTGGGAAAAGCGGACGGACGAAAACGGCATTGAAGACTACGAGGTAAACTGAAATGACAACCAAGAGAATGAAAAAGCTCCTGATGGGCATGGGGCTGTCCCGGAACCAGGCAACCCGGATGATTCAGGAGCAGCGCACCGAAGGATCGAAGGACGTGAGCAACGCTCTTTACTTCCACGCCTTCCAAAAGAACTTCAATCTGATCGTGCCCGACTACGGCGGCGAGGTGCTGCCCTATCTCAACAGCTTCGTCTTGAAATGACTACAGGTTGAAGTCGTTTCCAGAGAACAAGCAAGCCCGTCGTAAAATTGCCGCCCTGACGAGGCGGCAAGGGGCTTGTATACCGAGGATAAACTAAGGGACACGGGAGCAGCGGCTTGCTTAAAGTTTGCTTAGAGCTTGATTAGAAGCAGCCGTTCCCGTGACGGGGGTACAGGGGGAACCCCCTGTATTGTCTCCCCGCGGCAGAAGGGCGTAACGGACAGCAGAGCTTCCCGGAGCGGGGGCGGGGGCAAGCATAAAAGTACACGGGCGGCGGGCGGTTTGGCCTTTATTCAGCAAATTGGACGTTTACGGGAAGGAGGACGTAGTGGGTATGGGCGGCGGCTTTTATGTCAGAGAACAGAAATACATCTGCGGCAAAAATTATGCTGGACGTGGATGAAGAGTACGGTACGCCAAGCGACCTGAAGCCGCTGCCGACGTTCAAGGACCGGGTGGCACTGGATGTGCAGAACGTCTTCTTTAACCTGAATGAATTTGCAGAGAAGCGATTTGTGGACGGTAAAGAGATGGTCTGCATCACCCAGCACCCGGGCGTTGGTGAACGTGCAGCACACTGGGAGGGCGGTGCAAAACAGAGCTTCGACCAAGGTATGTACAAGGCTGATCTGCTCCTGTTCGTCAAACAGGAAGAGTACGGCCCAATGCCGAAGAACGACAAGCTCATAACGCTGGACAAGAAGCGGGATTACAAAATTAAATCCTGCTCCCTGAAAGCTGGCGTGTACCGCATGGAGCTTGAGAGGGTGAGGTAAATGGCGTATTTCAAAACTGGGTACGATGCTTCCACCATGACGGTTTCCGTCAACGATGAGGAAGTTTACCGGGCACTCGGCGTTCTGGCAGATAAGGCGCCGGCGGCGTTGAAGGTGGCTGTCAATACCACCGCACGTCAGACAAGAAAACTCATGCTGCAGGAAGTCAAGAACCGGTACGACCTCAATGCTGCCGGAAAGCGCATGATCGAAGACCTGCGCCAGCGTCAGAAAGCGACCAACCGCCGCCCTGCGGCGATCCTTGCCATCATGAAGAACGATCCCGGCGCATTCCGGGCAGACTTGGGCTATTTCCGAACCAGCCCCACGAAACCCTACATGGGACCGTCTGTCCGCAATGCGCCACCGTTCTTTCAGGCGCACGTCCTGAAAGGCAGCCCGATGATAGACCTCGGCGGAACCAGCGCAAAGAGCAAAGGCTTCCTTGTGAAGTTTAAGTCGGGGCACGTCGGCATGGTGCAGCGTCAGCTCGGTGTACCTGCGGATAAGGACTACACGGAGAGCGGAAAGAAACGCTGGAAACCAAACGAGAAGCTGGCAACACTGTCCAGCCCTTCCGGCTCTGCCATGCACCATACCGTGTGGGAGATGCAGGAGCAGACGGTGGAGCAGATGCTGCAGCAGAACACGGAACGCCGTGTGCGGCAGCTGATCGCCAATGCCAAGAGAAAGGGCGTGATCTGATATGGCGGAGAAAATCGCTGGCTATACCAGCGAGATGTGCCAGCAGGCTATGATCGACGAGCTGAAAGAACTGTTTCGGGATATGAAGTTCAACGGGCAGGAAAGCCCGAAGTCCTTGCAGATTTTCAAACAGTTCCTGCCAATCCAGACCAATGACGACGATGATGTGGACACAAACGATTCCATGTACCCCTGCATCATCGTGATTGAGACCAGCGGTGAGCAGAACAATGAGCAGGACCCGCAGCTTGTGCTGATCCAGCTCGTGATCTGCTGCTATGACCGCGGGATAGACCGACAGGGGTATGTAGATACCGTGAACATCAAGGAAACTATTATGCAGCACTTCAAGCGCAAGCCTGTCTTTGGCGGTGCGTTTGAAGTGGCGTATCCCCGCAAGTGGGAGCTTTCCGACGATGATATGGATTACTACTACTGGGGAATCGTGAATCTCGTTTGCAAGACCCCCAACGGTCTGAGAAACGAAGAAGTGGAGGCTCTGATATGAGTGACGAAAAGAAAACCGCTGCCGCAGTGGACAAGGCTCCGGCGGTGCAGGCTGTTGCCTACTGCGGCCCGACCATCAAGGGTGTTGCACCGCAGTACACCGTTTTTGTTGACGGCATTCCCGAAAAGCTGGCCGAGATCGCAGAGGAACACCCGGTCGTGAAAGCTCTGATCGTTCCTCGTGAAAAACTCGCAGAGATGCGGGTGAAAGTGGAGCAGAACGGCACCCGGGAGAACCTTCTCTATCAGAACGCCGTTTCTATGCTGTGATAGGAGGATGAAACAATGGCTACTTCTCATGGCTTCAACCTGACCGAAGCGACCACCAGCATTTCCGCGCCGGTACAGGTAAGCTCCGGCCTGCAGGTTATCGTGGGCACTGCGCCCGTCAACCAGCTGGCAGACCCGGAAGCAGCGGTGAATACCCCGCTGCACCTCAGCACCTACAAGGAGGCTGTGGCTGCTGTGGGCTGGTCTGACGACTTTGCAAAGTACACTCTGTGCGAGGCGATCAGCGCAAACTTTCAGGTGATGGGCACGGCTCCCATTGTCGTTATCAACGTGCTGAACCCCGGGAAGCATACCACCCCTCTGGATGCTACCACCGTTCAGGTCAACGACGGCGTGGCGCAGATCGACAAGACGGGCCTGCTGCTGAAAAAGCTGGTCGTCAAGAAGGACACCACGGCTCTGACCGAGGGAACGGATTACATCGCCACCTTCAACAACGACGGTACTGTGAACATCGCCCTGCTCGACGATGGCAAGGGCAAGGATGCAACCACGCTGAGCGTTTCCGGCTCCATTCTGGACCCGACCAAGGTGACCGCCGCCGACATCGTGGGCGGCGTAAGCACTGACACCGGGGAGGAAACTGGACTTGAGGTGGTCCGTCAGGTCTACCCGAAGTTTGGCAAGGTGCCTGGCATCCTGCTGGCACCCCGCTTCTCCAAGGACGCACTGGTGTGCGCTGCTCTGCAGGCCAAGTGCCGGAAGATCAACGGCGTTTTCAATGCCGTTTGCTACATCGACCTCGATTGTGGCACTTCCGGCGCAAAGAAGTGCACCGACGTGGCGAGACAGAAGACGAAGCAGACCGCAACCTCCCGTGAGGCATATGTTGAAGATGGCGATTAAAGCCTATTCGCTGGCAAAGGACGGAACGAAAAAGCTGTCCACGGATTTTAAGGTGCGCGAGTTCAGATGCAAGGACGGCTCTGATCCGATCTTTATTGATTCGGAACTGGTGGAAGTTCTGCAAAAAATCCGCACCCACTTTGGGAAAGCGGTGAACATCAACAGTGCTTTCCGCACTGCCAGTCACAACGCCAAGCAGAAGAATGCATCCAAGTACAGCCAGCACCTTTATGGCAAGGCGGCTGACATCTGGATCGCTGGCGTGTCGGTGGACACGCTGGCGGCCTACGTCGAAACACTGCTTCCCAGCAAGGGAGGCATTGGACGATACCACGCGAACGGTTTTGTCCACGTCGATGTGCGGGAGGTAAAAAGCAGATGGGTGGTGTAGTGAAGAATGGAGTTTGCACCATGGTTGGAGTAATCGGCAGTCTGATCGCAAGTCAATTCGGCGGATGGGATGCGGCACTTTCGACGCTGATCCTGTTCATGGCAGTCGATTACATCACGGGGCTTGTGGTCGCCGGGGTTTTCCACGCCAGCCCGAAGAGCAAAGACGGCGCACTGGAATCCCGCGCCGGGTGGAAGGGGCTGTGCCGCAAAGGTGTAACCCTGCTGATCGTGCTGGTGGCCTGCCACCTCGACACGGTGATGGGGTCTAATTTTATCCGGGACGCTACCGTGATTGCGTTCATCGCAAACGAGACGCTGTCCATCATTGAGAATGCTGGCCTGATGGGGGTGCCGATTCCAAAGGCGCTGACCGGGGCTATTGAAATCCTGAAACAGAAGTCCGAACAGGACAACATGGAGGAATGAATTATGGGTAACTTCAAAATCTCGACCGCAACTATCGCCCGTACCACTTGCCTGCTGCTGGCTCTTGCCAATCAGATGCTTTCTGCAATGGGAAAACCCATCATCCCCATTGAAAGCAGTACCGTGGAGCAGCTTGCGACCGCCGGCATCACCACGGTCACCGCCCTGATCGCATGGTGGAACAACAACAGCTTCACCAAAGAGGCGATTCAGGCGGACAATGTGATGGAGACCCTGAAAAAGCAGGTACATTGACCCGCCGAACAGCTGAATAAAGCATAGCGCAACTCCCCACTGGCAGCCCTGACCGGGCAGTTGGTGGGGAGCTTTTTGTTTGTCTGGAAGTTTTGCACAAAGGAACCGTGCAAAGTGTGGAAGTTTGCACATTGACAACGACGCACCGTATAATTTACGCTTAAAACGAAAAGAAACGCCAAAAACGAAAGGAGGAAAACGGCGTGCGAGTGTTCAAACATCTGACCATTACAGACCGATTGCGCATCGAGAAGTGGAAAAAGGAAGGGATGAGGACACGAGAGATAGCGGAGAAGCTGAGGGTCAACCCCTCCACGGTGTACCGGGAATTGAAACGAGGAAGCTATGACAGGCTGAACGGAACGACATGGAAGCTGATCCCGACATACAGCCCGGATATTGCAGAGCAGAAGTACCAGGCACATCTCCGAGAAAAGGGACCGGACCTCAAAATCGGAAAAGATCATGAGCTGGCTGCTTATATTGAAAATACCATTATAGAAAAGGACTGTTCCCCGGCGGCGGTGTACGGCTATGCAATGGAAGAAGGGCGGACGTTCAAGACGCACATTTCCATCCCGACCGTGTACAGCTACATCAAAAAGGGGGTGTTCCTGAACTTGACACAAAAGGCCCTGCCGCGGCATGGAATCAAAAAGAACGAGTACCAGAAAATCAAAAAGAAGGACCCGGCAAAGGCACCGGCGGGAGAGAGCATCGAAAAACGCCCGGAGGAAGTGAAGACCCGGGAAGAATTTGGACACTGGGAGATGGACACGGTATACTCCGGCAAAAATAAAAGCACTGTTGCGCTGCTGGTACTGACGGAGCGCAAGACCAGAAACGAAAACATCATTCTCATTCCGAATCGCCGCGCAGAAACAACGGTACGGGCACTGGATGCTTTGGAACGGAAGCTGGGAGCAGAGAAGTTTGGTGCTATATATAAGAGCATCACTGTGGATAATGGAACGGAATTTGCGATGGCGGATGAGATCGAAAAGTCCTGCCTGAGCGACAGCCAGCGAACCAAGGTGTATTACTGCCACCCGTATTCTTCGTGGGAGCGGGGCAGCAATGAAAACGTGAACGGCATGATCCGCCGCCGGCACCCGAAGGGCACGGATTTCTCGAAGGTGACAGCGGAAGAAATCGCCGCAACAGAGAACTGGATCAACAACTACCCGAGAAAGATTCATGGGTACAAGAGCGCAGCTACTATGTTCCGCCAATGCCTGCGGGAGCTGGGTTTGACCGCATGAACGACACGAGATGAACAATCTATCACAGAAAAGTCGACGCCGAAAGGGTGGATAGTAGGTAATACATGGTGAAAGTGAACAGTAAATCGAGGCTGAAAGGCTAAAAACCTGACGGCCTGTTTGTGTTGTGGTAAAATCCACAAAAACAGAGCCGATTTTTTGGCGCATTTAATGCTTTACTTTTCACTGCGGAATCGCCGCTGAAGTTTTATTTGCATTTTGCAAGAAGCTGTGCTATACTATATTGTACTGATTCATCAGTACAAATCGTGCGATCGTAGCTCAGCTGGATAGAGCGTTCGGCTCCGACCCGGAAGGCCAGAGGTTCGAATCCTCCCGGTCGCACCAAGAAAGACCCATACACAATGTGTATGGGTCTTTCTTTATTGCAGACGCCGTTTTCTGCCAGCCGGCAGCGTTCATTTTCAGAAGCCAAGAAGCCTCAAATCATATTGCAAAAAGCAAAAACATCTTTATAATAGAGCTTGTACCCCGGTGTGCGCGGGTACTGTCTTGGGATAAGAAAAGGGAAAAAGAAACTATGAGTTCATCCGCAAAGTCTCTGACCGAAGGGCCTCTGGCCAAACAGATCCTCCTGGTCAGCCTGCCGCTGGCCCTGTCCAATCTGCTGCAGGTGCTCTTTAATATGTCGGACGTGGCTGTGGTGGGCCGGTTCGCAGGCTCCACGGCCCTCGGCTCGGTAGGCTCCACCAGCATCTTCGTCACCCTGTTCACCGGTTTTCTCATCGGTCTGAGCAACGGTATCAACGTGCTGGTAGCCCGGTTCTACGGTGCGCGCCATCCCGACGATGTGGAGAAGACCGTCCACTCGGCTCTGCTGGTCAGTCTGGCAGCGGGCGTACTGCTCCTGCTCATCGGCCTGCTGGGTTCTCCGGCCCTGCTCCATCTGCTCAACACCAAAGAAGACCTCTACTCCGGCGCCGTGCTCTACCTGCGGGTGTACTTCCTCGGTATGCCGGCGCTGGCTCTTTATAACTACGGCAACGCCATCTTCAGCGCCATTGGCGAGACGAAAAAGCCACTGTACTACCTGTGCATCGCGGGCGTGCTGAACATCCTGCTCAACCTCTTCTTCGTCATCGTCTGCCATCTGGACGTGGCGGGCGTCGCGCTGGCAAGTGCCATCTCCCAGTGCGTCTCGGCCTTCCTCGTTCTGCGGGCGCTGACCCGCGTGCAGGACTGCTACGCCCTGAACTTCCACAAGGTCGCCCTCGACCCTGCCACCACCCAGCGCATCCTCGCGCTGGGCCTGCCCGCCGGATTCCAGAACGCCGTCTTCGCCATTGCAAACCTCTTCATTCAGGCCGGTGTCAACTCCTTTGACTCCCTCATGGTCAAGGGCAACTCCGCCGCCGCCAACGCCGACAACATGATATACGACGCAATGGCCGCGTTCTATATGGCCTGCGCCAGCTTCATGAGCCAGAATTACGGCGCGGGCAAGCCCGACCGCGTGAAGAAGAGCTACTTCATCGCCCTCGCCTACTCCTTCGGCGTCGGCCTCGTGCTGGGCGGTTCGCTGTTCATCTTCGGGCGGCAGTTCCTCGCCCTCTTCACCACCGAGGGCGCCGTCATCGACGCCGGCATGAAGCGTGTGGGCGTCATGGGCTTTGCCTACTGCATCTCGGCCTTCATGGACTGCACCATCGCGGCCTCCCGCGGCCTGGGCAAGACGGTAGTGCCGACCGTCATCGTCGTCCTCGGCTCCTGCGTGTTCCGGGTCATCTGGGTCTACACCATCTTCGCCCACTTCCATACCATCCCCTCGCTCTACCTGCTCTACCCCTGCTCCTGGACGCTGACCGCCATCGCAGAGATCGTCTACTTCATCCACGCCTACAAGGACAGCATGAAGATATTCACTCAGCCCCAGCCCGCAGAAGCCTGATAAGACACAAAAATGCCATCGCCCCGCGGCGATGGCATTTCTTTATTTCGTTACTGATAATCGTGGTTGAGGAACATGGCCTTGATCTGGACGATCTCGTCGTACTCTTCCTGCTCCACCTGAACGTCGGCGTTGACCTCTTTGAGTCGGTTCTTCACAGCCTCGAGAGCTTCGGGCAGGGTGACGGCCCGGCCCTCCTGAAGAGCATCGGTCATCTGCTTGAGCACCACAGGGTGAGCGTAGATGTCCGGCACCGGGAAGTTCCCGCCGGGATAGGCTTTGATGTACTCGGCCATGGCCGCTTCGGCCCTGTCGGCACGCTTCATGATGGCATTATGGTTGTTGTGGGCCGTAGGCATCATGTTGTAGCTGGAGAAGAGGAAGATGGCCGCAAAGCCGAACAGCGCAAAGTAGATGCCGTAGTTTCCGGTGTGGTTGATGATGCTCTGGATGCCATAGGCCGCAGACACCACGCCGAACAGACTGATGATGAGGGCCACATATTTATACACCGGCTTGCTCTGCAGCTGGGCGCGCTTGCGGCGCTCGGCAGCGCTGAGCTCTTTGGCAAGCTCCGGTTTCCTAGCGAGGTAGTCCGACGCGCGCTTGAGCTGGCCCACGCTCTGCTCTGCCTCTTTCGAGAGCTGGGGCAGCCTGCGGGCGGCTTTCTCGGCCTTCTGGCGGGCAATTTCCGCCTCGCCTGCGGCGCTCAGACGCGGGATGTTGGGCTGTTCTTTCGCCAGAACTTCCAGCAGGGCATCCACGTCCCGCTCGTCCTTGAAGTTGCACTGCTTCTGCTTGCCGCCGTCGTACTCCACCACGAGGTAAGCCATCGAGGCAAACATCCCCTTGCCGGAGAAGCCTCCCTGACTCATGGCCACCCGCTTGAACACGCGGCTGATGCTGCCATAGGGCAGATAATACCGGCGGTCGATGTAGAAGCTGTTGAGGTAGAGGGCCTTTTTGCCCACGCCGCAGGGGCCGATCTTTTTGCAGGCTTTCTTATCGGCTTCCAACGTTGCTTTGTCCAGATGGGCGAGGCCCAGTTGTGCAGGATGAAACAGCATAGAGAATCCCCTTCTTCCATTTCTTTTTTTCATTCTGCCACTTTGAGCCGAAAAAAGCAAGAGGCAGTTTCAGATGATCTTCTGCTCGAGCCATTTTCCCCGGACAAAACGCACCGTAAAGCAGATGGAGCGGAACGCCCAGTCGAGATACATCCCCATCCAGATGCTGAGCAGTCCGCCGCCCATCTTCAGGACCCACAGGTAGCAGAAGCCCACGCGGAACACCCACATGGACACGATGCTGACGGTCATGGTGAAGCTGGCGTCGCCGGCGGCGCGGAGGATGTTGGGCAGGGTGAAGCTGGAGGGCCAGAAGAAGAGGGAGACGATGTTGAACCACATCATGACCTCCAGCGCCATGGCCGAAGCCTCCGGCGAGAGGCTGAACCAGGACAGCGCCCAGCGGTCGGCGAAGAAGAAGGCCGACAGGTTCATGACCCAGGCCCCGCAGTAGGCCACCAGCAGCAGACGGCGGGCATACCAGACCGCCTGCTCTTTCTCGCCTGCACCGAGGCACTGGCCCACCACCGTGAGCACCGCCATGCCGACGGCGATGGCCGGGATGTTCAGGAAGGTGCTGGTGGTGTTGGCCACGGCATTGGCCGCGATGGCGGCGGTGCCGAGGGTGCTGGTGAGGCTGGCCACCGACAGTTTGCCGATTTGGAACATCCCGTTCTCGATGCCCGCCGGGATGCCCACCCGCAGGATGCGCCGGATGAGCTTTCCGTCCGGCTTCAGGGCCGACAGGCCGGTGACACGGAGCATACAACCCGGCTTCTGGAGCAGGAAGAGGACGGCACAGCAGGCCACCGCGCGGGAGACGAGGCTGGCCAGCGCCGCGCCCATGACGCCCATCTTGAAGCCAAAGATAAGGATGGCATTGCCGCCGATGTTGACGACATTCATCACAAGGCTGGACATCATGCTGATCTTGCTGTTGCCCTGCGCCCGGAAGAGGGCCGCGCCTGCGTTATACAGGCCGATGAAAGGGTAACTCAGGGCCGACAGCAGGAAATACGTCTCGGCGTACTTCATCACATCGGCGTCGATGGAGCCGAAGATGCCCCGCAGGATGGCGTGGCGTCCCACCACGACCACCGCCGCCACAAGAATGCTGAAGCTGGACATGATGAACATGATCTGTGCGGCGGCAGCCCGGGCGCTCTTCTCCTCCCGATGGCCGATGTACTGGCTGGCGACCACCGCGCCGCCGGTGGCCAGCGCTGTCATGATCTGTATCATCAGGGTGTTGAAGGTGTCTACAAGGCTCACGCCCGACACCGCCGCCTCGCCCACCGACGACACCATGAGGGTATCGGCCAGGCCGATGGTCACGCTCAGGGCCTGCTCCGCAATGAGCGGCAGCAGCAGGGCCGTCAGCTGCTGGCGGGTAAACAAAGGCTTCGTTTCAAATTTTGTGCTCCTCATTCGCTCCTCCGCGCCGCCCCCGAAGGGGCTTTTTCAAAGTATACAGACTTATCCCTATGATACAGCGTCTTTCCCCAAAAGGCAAGAAGATGTATACAAGAATCTCTCAAAATTTTAAGGCTCCTGCCCCTCTGCTCCACTTTACCCCCATTCCATCTTGTGTTACAATGAAAGCTGCCAGAGGGCTTCCCTTTTCCGCGCCGTGCAGGGACGCGGACAAACCGGCGCTCCGGTATCATGATAAGAAGGTCAACCCAAGACCCATAAGGGGGAAGGAATCTATGCCAAAGACAGCTCATAAGGTCGTAGTCATCGGACATCGCAACCCGGACACCGACTCTATCTGCTCTGCCATTGCGTACGCAGAGCTGAAAAATAAGACAAGCTCCCTCGTCTGCGAGGCCCGCCGGGCCGGACGGATGAACCAGGAGACGGAATTCGTGCTCAAGCGGTTCGGCGTCGCGCCGCCCCGGATGTGTACCGATGTCAACCCGAAGATCCGTGATGTGGACTACCGTGAGATGCCCGGCATCCCCGGCTCCACCAGTCTGCGCAAGGCATGGGAGATCATGCGCGACCAGCAGATCGACACCCTGCCCATCACGAGCGCCGACAACGAGCTGGAAGGCATCATCACCGTGAAGGACATCGCCACGGCCAACATGGACGTGTTCGACACCGGTGTACTTGCTACCAGCCGCACCACCTATAAAAATATCCTCGAGACCCTCGGCGGCACCATGGTCGTCGGCAACGAGAACGCCGTCTGCACCACCGGTCATATCAGAATCGGCACTGCCACCCCTGAGATGCTGGAAAACAACGTCGAAAAGGGCGACATCGTCATCCTGACCAACCGCTATGAGAGCCAGCTGTGCGCCATCGAGAAGGAAGCATCCCTCCTCATCATCTGCAACGGCGCCAAGGTGGGCCGCACCATCCAGCGCATCGCCGAGGAGACCGGCGTCGCCATCATGACCGCCCCCTGCGACACCTACGCCGCCGGCAAGCTCATGAGCCAGTGCGCCCCCATCTCCTACTATATGACCCGCGACGACATCATGAAATTCACCCTCGTCACCCCGGTGGCCGACGTCACCCGCGTGATGGCCAAGGTGCGCCACCGCTACTTCCCCATCCTCGACGAGGACGGCAAGTACTGCGGCATGGTCAGCCGCCGCAACATCATCGCCCTGCGCAAGCGCCGCATCATCCTGGTGGACCACAACGAGGCCACCCAGGCCGTGGAGGGCTTCGACCAGGCTGAGATCCTGGAGATCATCGACCACCACCGCATCGGCAGCCTCGAGACCAGCGGCCCGGTCTATTTCCGCAACCAGCCTGTAGGCTGCACCGCCACCATCATCACCCAGATGTACGATGAGAACGGCGTCGAGATACGGCCTCAGATCGCCGGTCTGCTGCTGGCGGCCATCCTCTCGGATACGCTGGTCTTCCGCAGCCCCACCTGCACTCCCGTCGATGTCTCCGCCGCCCACCGCCTCGCCAAGATCGCGGGTGTCGAGATCGACGCCTTTGCCTCCGAGATGTTCGAGGCCGGCGAGAAGCTGGACGGCAAGACCCCGGAGGAAGTCTTCCTGCAGGATTTCAAGGTATTCATGTGCGGCGACGTCCGCTTCGGCGTGGCGCAGGGCAGCTACATGACCCGCAAGAACCTGAAAGCGGCCCAGCAGCTGCTCACCCCCTATCTGCCCGAAGCCTGCGGCAAGCAGAATGTGGAGGACCTCTATATGCTTTTGACCGATGTGCCGAAGGAAGAGAGCGTCGTCATCTGCACCGGCCGTCATGCCGGCGAGATGCTGCGCAGCGGCTTCGAGAAGGAGCCGGAGGAAGATGGCAGCTGGGTGCTGCCCGGCGTCATCAGCCGCAAAAAGCAGTTCATCCCCGCCCTGATGAGCGCCTATCAGGAGCTGTAAACAAACACGAAGCCCCCCGGAGTCCTGCAATTCCGGGGGGCTGTTGTGCATCTATCAGGAGTAGTTCCGCCTTGTATTTCAAACGAGTGCATTATCGGGGAGTTCTTCTGTATTTAAAGCTATCACAAATTCGTGGAAAATGTGTGTAATTTCAGGAAAAGATTGGAGAAATCCTTTCACACCTTCTTCTTTTTTCAGCAATCTGGTTGACAGAATGCCAAAGTCGTGCTATCATCGAGTTAATCATTGTCAGGCTTTTGTGCGGCATTGCCGCCGGGTCTGGGAATAAGGGAGCGCCGCACGGGCCGGCAAAGGGGTTTCATACCGCTTTGCCGGCCCGTGTTTTTATTTCCCGGCGGGGTGCAAAACCGTGCCATCTGTGGTACAATAGAAGTCGATATTTACCGATTGAAAGGGGCATACGGATGCAGTTGTTTGAACTGGTCAGCCCGCGGCTGTTCCGGCCGCTGGCGGGGCCGAACCGGGCATTTTATGCAGAGCTGCTGCTCTTGCTGTGGGAGGAGTGCCGCCACACGGCAGATTACAGCATCCTGCGGGCCGAGGCCGTATCCCGGGCCGAGGATTACTTCGCCGCGCTGGCAAAGCCTCTGGCACTGGACGCCGACGACGCGGGCGATGAGGCCGAGCAGCCCACCCGCGACCCCCACACGCTGGCGCTGGGCTTTCTGCTGCGGCTGCGGCGCACCGGCTGGCTGGCCGAACAGCCCGGCAGCTACGAAGAAGAGCCTGCGCTGGCCTTTGTGCCGGAGGTGACGCCGCTTCTCGAGGCGCTGGAAGAGATCCTGAACCCCCGGGTCGTCACCTACACCGGCAAGCTCTACAAGGCGTGGCAGCTTTTGCAGAACGTAGGCGAAGAAAAGAGCCCCTACGAGAACGTCCTGCGGGAGGTAGCCGGCGACCTTGAGGCGCTGAACAAGTCCCTCCGCGCCCTCAATGCCTCCATCGGCCACTACATCGACCGCCTCACCCGCAACCGCACCCCGCAGGAGGTGCTGGAGCTTTTCGACCAGTACGAGGAAAAGGTGGTGGCGGCCGCCTACCACCGCTTCAAGACCAGCGACAACCTGTTCAACTACCGCGCCTTCCTCGAAGAGGGACTGGACGACTGCGAGACCAACTACCTGCCCCAGCTGGCGCTGGATTACGCCCGGGTGGAGCGCTGCGCCCCGAGCGAGGCCGCTCCCGCCGTCCGCGCCCTCATCCAGAAACAGCGGGACGCCCTCGAAGAGATGAGCACCCTCATCCGGGAGATCGACGCCAGCCACGTCCGCTACCGCAAGCGGGCCGTTCAGCGGGCGCAATTCCTGCTGCTGAGCGACCGCTCGGCCCAGGGCAGCGTCACCGCCCTGCTGCGGCGGTACGCCGAGGACATCAAAACGCCCGACCAGCTCTTTGAGCCGGACGACGGCCCGCTGGCCGCGCGGCTCAGGCTCTGGCCGGTGCAGGTCTTCGGCGAAAAGCCGCTCTATCCTCCGGCCGCACCCCGCACCGACGCGCCGCTGGCCCCGGTGCAGGCCGGACAGCTGGACGAGGAGCAGCTCCGCCGGGAGCAGAAGCTCCTGCTGGACTACGCCCGGATGGCCGTCACCGAGGAGAACGTGGACATCCTCGCCCGGCAGGCCCTGGCCGCACGGCCTTCTGTCTCGGCGTCCACCCTCGCCGACGAATACCCGAACGACTTCGCACGCATCATCGGACTGCACACCTACTCCCAGTCGCCGCGCCGCTGTTATGACATCCGGCTCACCGGCGAGTGGGCCACGCGGGGCGGCTTCCGGTTTGAAGAATTTACTCTGACACCCCGCAAGGAGGACGCCGAAGATGACCGAAACGAATAAAATGCTGGAAGAGTGCGCAAATTATCTGCTCAACCACTGCTTTGTGCTGGGCGGCGTGGAGGACCAGCGCGCCAAATATCTCTATGTTCAGGACCACCTCAACGAGGTGCGGGCCGTGTTTGCGCCGCTGGGCTGCTCGGTGGTGCTCTACCCCGCCCCGCTGCAGGCGGCGGCCCTCGTCAACGAGCATGAGGGCAGTCAGGCCCGGCTTCTGAAGTACGAGAGCATCCTGCTCTTAGTCCTGCGCCTGCTCTACCTCCAAAAGCGGGAGAGCCTCTCGGCCAGCGCCGATCAGGTGCTGGTGACGGTGGAAGAGGTACAGGCCGAACTCCAAAAGATGAACCTGCCCCGCCGCCTCGACCAGCCCACGCTGGAAAAGCTGCTGCGCACCCTGCGCCGGTACAATCTGGCCCGGCCGGTGGGACGGCTTTCCGGGCTGGACAGCCGCATCGAAGTATTCCCCACTGTATTGCTCGCTCTGCCGGATTCCGACCTTGCGGACGCTGCCGCCGAGGTGACCCGCACCCGCAGTGAGCTTTCGCTTTATGAGCGGCCGGAGGACGGCACCGCTGCCGTGGAGGTGGAAGAATGATAGAACTGAAGCGCCTGAAGCTCATCAACTGGCACAACTTTGAGAACGTGACCTTCGACTGCGCCCGGCTGACCTACATGATCGGCGTCAACGCCGTGGGCAAGACCACCATCCTCGACGCCATCCGCTACTGCCTGACCACCAACCGCAGCTTCAACGCCCTCGGCAACAAAAAGAGCGGCCGCACCCTGCAGGGCTCTGTCCACGCCAAGCAGCGCGGCGAGAACGCCTACCGCCGCCCGGGCCGCACCGTGGCCTACATCGGCGCGGAGTTCTGGGACAGCGTCAAGCGCACCCACTTCGTCATCGCCGTCCGGGTCGAGTCGGAAGGCCCCATGCAGGAGCTCCATCCCGGCGACCAGACCTGGTATATCTCCGAGGACGGCTGCACCCTCGAGCAGCTGCCCTTCATCGACCCCCGCACCGGCGCGCCCAGCTCGAAGGAGAACTTCAAGCCCGCTGTGGGCCGTCTCTCCTACACCCGCAGCCCCGGCGAAGCCCGTGACCGCATCTGCCGGGCGCTGGGCATCGGCCGCGCCGCAAGCCCGCTGGGCAAGAAGTTCAACGAGGTCTTCCAGATGGGTACCAGTATGGATGAGATCCCCAACTTCCGGGAGTTTTTATATCAGTACATCCTGCCTCAGCCCGAGCTTGATTTGGAAGCTTTGCAGGGCGACCGGGTGGAGCTGGAAAACCTCCACGCCGTGCTGGCCGAAGCCCAGACCCGCGCCGCCGCGCTGGAACAAATCGTGGACTATGGCCGCGAAGCTGCTCAGAAGGAAACGGAAGCTCTCGTCAACCGAGGCACTGCCCTGCTGGCCCGTGCTGAGGAAGCCGCCGCCGGGACGAACACCTGGCAGGAGCATCTTGCCGCCGGAAAGCGCCAGCACGAAGAGCTGACAGCCCGCTACGCCGCCGCAAAAGACGCCGAGGCCGAGGCCCGCCGGGCCTACCTCTCGGCCCACAGTGCCGCCGCCAGCGGCGAGGGCCGGGCGCTGGACGCCCTGAGCGAAGAGCTGGCCCGCAAAAGGACCGCGCTGGACAAGGCCGGCCGGGACGCTTCCAGAAGCGAAGCCGCCGCAGGCAACGTGCAGAGCCTCTTGCAGAGCTTGCAGCGCAGCGGCTTTGCCGTCGAAAAATCGCTCTGGCCTGCCTCACTGACGGCGGAGACTCTGCCTCAGCTCCAAAGCGCCCTCGCCGGGCTGGAAAAGCCGCTGGAAGAGCAGTATTTCGCCGCACGGCAGAGCGCCGACACCCTCACCGCCGAAGTACAGGAAAAGCAGGCGGAGCTGGCCTCCGTCTCGGGAGGCCGGTGGGTCTACCCCCACGGCGACGCCGCCACCAGAGTGCGGGACGCCGTGAACGCTGAGCTCAAGAGCCGCGGCATGACGCCGGACGCCAAAATCTTCTGCGAACTGCTGAGCGTCGAGGACGAGAGCTGGCAGGACTGCGTGGAAGCCTGCCTCGGCGACCGCCGGTTCGACATCCTCGTGCCGCCTGCCCACTACGCCGCCGCCAAGAGCGCCTTTGTGGCCCTGCGGGACAAGGTCGGCCCCATCAGCCTGCTGGACACCCCCAGCATCCGCACGGCCAACCGCAAGGCCGACGCCGCCCCTGCCGACAGCCTCGCCGCGCAGGTCCGAAGCGAGAACCCGCTGGCCGCACAGTATGCCGACACCATCCTGCGGCGCATCGTCTGCTGTGACACCCCCGACACCCTGGAAAACTATCCCGACAGCGCTACCCGCGACCTGCTGCGCCACCACCCCTTCCGCCTCGAGCGTCTCCGCACACCCCAGCGGTACATCGGCCTTGACGCCCGCCGCGCCCGGGCCGAAGTGCTGACGAAAGCACTGGATGAGCTGACCGCCCGCAGCAGGGAAGCGGCGCAGTCTGCCGCCGCCCTCAAAGCCGCACGGAACAGCTATCAGGATGTGCTGCACAGCAGCGTCATGGATGAGCTGGCCGCGCTGTGGGACGCCCGCGCCGCGCTGGAAGCGGCCCGCGCCGACTGCACCGCACAGGAGCAGAAGCTGGCCGAGTGCCGCGAGAACCCGATGCTGCAGCAGCTTTACAAGGAGGATGAGGCCCGCGAGGCCGCGTGGGACGCCGCCCGCGCCGCTGTGGAGACAGCCGGCGGCGACATCCGTGTCTGCGAAAAGCAGCTGGCCTCCTGCGAGGCTGAGCAGACCAAGGCAGAAGAGACCGCCAGGCAGGCAAAGGACGCCGCCGACCGGTTCTTCGGGCAGTACCCGCTTTTGGAGCCGCTGGCACGGGAGCGCTTCGCGGCCCTGAGCAAGGACAAAGGCCCGCGCTATGCGGCCCAGTCCGCCGAAAAGGCACAGGCCCGGCTGGACGACGCACTGGCCGTCTACCTCACCGGCACCCTCGAGCCTGCCCAGAAAGAGTACAACACCCGCTACGTCTGCGATCATCCGCTGGGCCTTACGGGCATCGAGCAGTACCGCGCCCAGCACGAAAGCCTCGTGCGCATTGATCTGGAGCGGTACGCCGCCCGCCTCGAGCAGGCCCAGCGCGACTGCAAGGACCGCTTCCGCAAGGACATCCTCTTCCGGATGAAGGACGACATCTTCAACGCACGGCGGCAGTTCCGGGAGCTGAACAAGGTGATGGAACAGCTGACCTACGGCGAAGAGGTCTACCGCTTTGAGCTTGGCCCCAGCCGCGACCCCCAGCTGGCCGCATTCTATCAGGTCATCGTGGACAAGGGAAACCAGCAGATGACCGACGGCGACTCGCTGGACAACCTCGCCGCCACCGCCGACCCCGTCTATGAGCGTCAGGTGGACGAGCTGATGGAAAAGATCATGGCCGATGTGGACGAGAACACCCGCGCCCGGCAGGAGGGCCGCCGCCCCGAGAATGTCACCCTTTCGGATTATGTAGACTACCGCACCTACCTCGACTACGACATCAAAGTGACCAACACCGTCTCCGGCCAGCAGGCTTCCCTTTCCCGCGTCAGCCGCGATTCCTCCGGCGGCGAGAATCAGGCCCCCTTCTACGTAGCTATCTGCGCGTCGCTGCTCCAGATCTACCAGAAGAGCGAGAACAGCATCCGTCTGGTGCTGCTGGACGAAGCGTTCAGCAAGATGACCAGCGACCGCATCCGCCCCATGATGGAGCTGTTCCGCCGGATGCAGCTGCAGGTCCTGCTCATCTCCACCGTCGAGAAGAGCACCGCCATCCAGCCCTACTGTGACATCACCTATTCCATCGTGCGCCACGGCGACGTGAACGCCATCGCGCCCTTTTACCGTCTGAATGCATCGGAGGAAATTGGATCTTGAACGAACATCTTGTAAAATTCTGGCTCTTTGCCACCCACTGGACCGAGCTGGACACCTTTGACACCGAAGAAGAGCTGAACGACGAGATCGAACTGCTCCACCGCCAGAACCTGCCCACCAAGGTGCGTCAACGCACCAAAAAGGACGGCGGCGAGGAGCTGGTGCTCTACGTCAAGCAGGCAGACCGGGATTATGCCCGCTACTGCACCGGCTGGCGGCCCGGGATGTAACAAGGAGTACCCATGTCAAAGCAGAAAATACAGTTATCCGACCACTTTGATTACAGCCGCCTTTTGCGGTTCGTGCTGCCCTGCATCGGCACCATGCTGTTCACCTCCATCTACGGCATCGTGGACGGCCTGTGCGTCTCGAACTTTGTGGGAAAAACGGCTTTTGCCGCCGTCAATCTCATCATGCCCGTGCCGATGCTGGTGGGCTCGGTGGGCTTCATGCTTGGCACCGGCGGCAGCGCCATCGTGGGCATCACGCTGGGCGAGGGCGACCGGGAAAAGGCCGACCGCTATTTCAGCCTCTTCGTCTGGACGGGCCTGATTTTGGGCATCGTCCTCTCCGCCATCGGCGTTCTCATCGTCCGCCCGGCGGCGGCGCTGCTGGGCGCAGAGGGCGAGATGCTGGATTATGCCGTCCGGTATGGCCGCCTCCTGATGATCTGCCTGCCCTTCTTCATTTTGCAGAATCTGTTCCAGAGCTTCTTTGTCACCGCCGAAAAGCCCCATCTTGGCTTCGCCTTCACGGTGGCGGCGGGCGTCACCAATATGGTGCTGGACGTTGTTCTTGTGGGTATGCTCCACGGCGGCGTGGAGGGCGCAGCCATCGCCACCTTCATCAGCCAGGCCGTGGGCGGCGTGCTGCCGGTGTTCTACTTCCTCAATAAGCGCTCCACCAGCTCCATCCATCTGGGCTGCGCCCAGTGGAACGGCGGCGTCATCCGCAGCGCCTGCATCAACGGCTCCTCGGAGCTGATGACCACTCTTTCCATGTCGCTGGTCAACATTCTTTACAATTACCAGCTCCTCCGCTTTGCCGGTGAAAACGGTGTCGCGGCTTATGGCGTCATCATGTATGCGGCGTTCCTGTTTGTGGCCGTCTTCGTGGGCTATGCCGTCGGCAGCGCCCCCATCGTCAGCTACCACTACGGCGCACGCAGCCACGCCGAGCTGAACAACCTTTACTCGAAGAGTCTCCGTCTCATCGGCGTCATCGCCGTCGTTATGACCGCCCTCTCCATGCTGGTCATCCCCTATGTGGCCCGCATCTTTGTGGGCTACGACGCCGAGCTGCTGGCACTGACCAGCCACGCCTTCCGCGTCTACGCCCTGAACTTCTTCCTCATGGGCTTCAATGTCTACGGCTCCTCCTTCTTCACTGCGCTGGGCGACGGCGTGACCAGTGCGCTCATCTCCTTCCTGCGCACTTTGCTGTTCCAGCTGCTGGCCCTCATCTTCCTGCCCATGGTTCTGGGCATCGAGGGCGTCTGGCTGGCCGTCACGGCAGCCGAGGCCCGGGGGGCTATCTTCTCG
>OBVY01000805.1_pt1 | contig 25431 bp, 24 predicted proteins | sample 1538051 | NCBI WGS metagenome assembly OBVY01 (sample SAMEA2580017, study PRJEB22360) | human gut metagenome | biome: human gut; feature: human-associated habitat; material: faeces | place: Denmark | collected 2008/2010 | reverse complement strand
TAGGAAATCCTTACTCCAAAGAGTTTCTGATTTGAATCAGTTCTTGATAACTTTGATACCTTGTTTGATATACTAGCTTAAGTGTTTGTTTCTTTCCCAAATCATTTACATCAAAACCCTCTGGAAGAAATACTACCTTGACTTTTTTATAAGCTACTAATTTAAGTGCGAGATTAACAGCATAAGACCTGGCATCGGGGTCTAAAAGGATAATATATCTTTGGCATTGGGATTTAAGTAACTCATTGACTTGGAATGCAGATATAGCTTTGCCCATTGTGGCAATTGCTCTATCCCCAATTGTGAGAGCATTAAGTGCCCCTTCGCAAATGAATACCGACCGGTACATTTCCAATGCGTCATGATTAAAGATGATAAATTGTTTGCCAAGGCCTGTGATATCTTTATCGGGATTATTATACCTGGGACCTTTTCCGATAACGTTCCGAGCATTGTAATATTTAAGTTGTCCTTGATAATAGAACGGGATGATAAGGTACCCGTAAGTCGTGCCCATTGTTCCATAGCCGATACCGTATCTTGAAAACTTCTCGATATTAAAGCCGCGTTTCTTGACATACCCTCGAATGCTTTTTGCAAGTTGGCTGTCTCCAATCGAAATATTTCTAAATCCCTCAGGGAGATACAGGGGCTTACTCTCGGCAAGTTCGATTTTCTCTTCCTTAAACTGTAGTTCATCAAATTGTTCATTGTTCAAAAAGTTAATTAGTTCATGGTATTCTGTAAATCCCTCTATGTCCATTATTAATTGAGCAGGAGAAGGATGGGCATTACATCTAAAACAATTGGTTCGATACATGGAAAGGTTAACTCCCAACTTATGTTCTCTCCCACAATAGGGGCAAGTTGGTATACGCATCCAGCCATGCCGGTAATCGTAACCTCCCAATCGTTTAATAAAGTATGTCCTTAGTCTAGATTTAAACTGATTGGTTATTTTCATATTCTCTTATAGCTTTCCTAATTACTTTTCGAAGTTTCTTTAAATCCTCTAAATCTAAATCATTGATACAAGTTGTTTGCCAACCATTATGAGATATTTCTAAAGCTACCCCATCAGACCATCTATCTTTTACTACTTCTATTCTTTTTGTTTTCATATCTCTTCTTTCCGCATATATTACAATAATATTCCGTATAATGTTTCTCATAATACTGGGCTTTTCTTCTCCCACCTTTCTTAGAAAAGATTGCCTTACGAGGTCTCTGTTTATATCTGGTCCAGTGAACAGCTACCCATTCATGATATCCAAGCTTACATTTAAATGTCTCCAGTAGTCCTTTCCCTTTTCTTAGAATCCGCATCTGGATTAGTATTCTTTTTAAATTGTTCATCCAACTTACTACCATATACTTCATCATATTGTTTACGTTGTTCCCTTGTAAATTCCGTACATCTTTGCCTTTCGACATCGCATTTGAATAATGCTCTACCGGAAGGAAGACCATCCCTTTGTACTACTATCTCAGCTCGAAGAATATTATCTTTCTCTTCTTGCTCAGTAGAGTTAAGACCCATGATAACCTGGGCATTACGAACAATGGCAATTGAACCAGAGATATCATTTTCATCATACCGAGTAAGTCTATGCTTCTTACCTTCACGAGTAATATGATGTGCAGTCCATATGATATCAAGATGTAATTCCTCTGCCAGATTCTGAAGATCTACGTATACATTAGATATTCTTTCGAAATCTTCCCTATCCCCCGCTATTGATGCAAGTTTACCAGCGTAGTCAACCATAAGAACTTTAATATCAATCCCTTGATTACGGAATTGAATTATCTTTTCCCTTATATAAGTGGTATTAGTAATCATTGCTGGTACACGCTCAACTACTAATTCAACTCCAAACCTTGCAAGTTTCCTTAAATGCTTTGCCTCAAGTTTATCATACTCACCAGAGTATAATTCCTTCTTAGTTTTATTGATACTGGATTGAATGAAACGGTCCATGATTTGTTCTTGACCATTTTCCGTATCAATATATAATACTGACTTCTTCATTCTGAGATAACCTCTTGCAAGGTTTACCATAAAGAAGGTTTTCTTTGCCTTGGGTTTATCTAGTATCACATTAACAGAATGCTCTGGATAACCTCCTGCATTAGTTAGTTCATTCAACTGCCTAAATGGGCAAGGTATAACTGAAGGTTCTGATTGTCTTCTAAACTGTCTCTCGGTAATATCCCGAATCATATATAAAGGTTCATCTTCTTTCTTAGGTTTACTTTTCTGAAGTACCTTTTCAATCTTCCTCGAATACTCTTCGTATTGTTCGAAGTTATCCAAATCAAAGGAATCATTTAAGTTCTTCATCTCAACATAAGTAGAGAACTGATATATCTTTTCTTTAATATAATCCGAATCCGATAAAGGTATATGATAGAGATTACTTATTAGTTTATTGATATTGGGTATATCATCTTTAGTTACCAAATCCACATAGGTTTTAGATTCTAGTAACTCTTTTAATACTTCCTTTAAGATATTCTCGGAGGGCATTCTGCCTTGCTTCTTAAAATATTTTGATATACCCTCGAAGATAAGGGAGTGTTCTATGAGAACCAGGTAATTGGATTTAATCCTTTTGAGTACTAATCCTCCTTCCTTATCTTTTAAAACAAACCTGAGTATCTCGAACTGAAACTCAGGAGAAAAACTGAACTTGATGTTGTCTTTAAATTTCTTCATATCTATATTGCAATATTATATAAACTAATAGATTTTGATAGTACCGAGATAGTTCTAAGTATGTTGACATCTATCTAGAAACTACTAATCCACTACCTTAAGCTCCCGAATATTTAATATTATTATTTTATATAAGAAAAAATACTTATATTTGCATAACGAATATTTAAAAACATGGGAAAAAGTAAAGGAAATAACGGTTCAGAGCTTCATCGATTAAAACCTATGCAAGAATATGATGAAGCTACTTTCAACAGACTTTATAAAGTTTGTAAGCCAGTAATTAGAAACCTTACCAGACAGATTGATTATAAACGGTTTAATCTTACACCAGATATTATCCAATCTTATTTCTGGGATAAGATGTTATTTGTTTTCAACAAATACTATGGTGAATGTACTGAAGAACATCTTAAAGCAAGAATCCTTGCATCACTTAGTACATTCAAAAATAAATTGCTTCGTTCTGCATACGGAGAACAGGCAGAGTATAATCAAAGCCTCTTTAAACTCGATGACTTATTCGATAATGATAAAGAATTAGAGGATGATAGTGAAGAAGAGAAAGCTAAATCTGAAATGCTCGATATGATGTATACTTATATGAAGGATAAGCTTTCTCCAGATGCCTATCTTTTGTTTGAGGTATTAATTACTCCTCCCCCTTTTATCAAGGAAAGGCTTGAAAATAGTACTCGAATAACTAATATAATGCTTATCGAATTTTTCGAAATGCCTAAGACTAATGAATCCATGAGATATATCTCGGAACTTAGACAAGATATACAATATTGGGAAGACCGAGCTAAAGAAGAACTTAAGTATTAACACAAAAGAAAAGGGGCGTTTCCCAACGTCCCTCTCCCAATTAATTTTTACTACGCAAAACACAGATTGTAAACAAATGTTTACTCTTAAACAATACAAATAATACACATGAGTTTTAATACTACTAAATAACTAATAACAACTTTATGATGATATTTTTTGGATATATCGTAATGTAATAGCCGGTGGCAATTTTTCAATATCCAAAGTTTCTACCGAAGTTTCTTGTAAGAAAGATTCCCCTAATAGGTTCCAGCTTACTACGATAGCACCATCTTGAATACCCTTGGTAGGGGTTCCTCTACCGAAATCACCATTCAACCCTGTCTCCCTATTAAAGAAAGATTGAGGACGAACGTTCTCCCAGTTATTGGCATTATCTTGTTTACCTTTAGATACACCAAGAGCATGCCTATGCTTAGGAAGGTCATCACCTTTAATAGAGATTAAGAAATTACCCTTAGTTGGTGTATAGTAATCTCCAACATTCTGTAACATTACTTCATCCCCAATTTGAACACCTCCAGCTTGGTAACCAATAACTATTCTACCAGCTGCCTTAGTATATTCTGCCCAACCATCGGGTATTACATCGGTTTCCCAAAGAATAATAGAACCGATTGGTAAGTTAGCAGTACTCAGAGATTCAGAGAATTCTTTTCTGATAGCCTCAATTTGACTATCAATGTATTGCTTGATATTTAACTTAGTGCCCGATTCATCTACTACTGGAAAGCCTGAATTTATCTGTTCTACTCTTTTCACTGATTCTTTCATCATACTCTGGGCAGCAGTAGTATAAGGGATTTCTTGGAACTTACCCTGATAGGGTACGATAGCAAAGTTCTCATTTCGTTTGGTCATTGCATCAGTACCCTTACCATATACTCCGATAAGAACAACGGAAGTTTTATTATTAGAGTAATAAGGGCAAGCACTCTCTACCATCTCTAGAAGATTGCTATAGGTCATATCGTAATTAGAATATACATCATTATTAATGATATCCGGTGTACGATTCTCTTCGGCAATCGGATAATAAATATCCAGAGACTTTTTAAACAAGGTGTAGAAGCTTTCGGAGGATTCATTCCAATAAGCTACAAAGTCTACTGGATTATCTACTGGTTCAGAAATAGTAGTATGTACTGCAAAGAGTAATACTTCTTCTGTTGAACCTTGGGTACCTTGGATGTTCTCAATAGTAATCGTTTGTTCATCGGATATAAATACATACCCATCTCTTGAAATACATCCAAAGTTCACGTCTGGCAATTCTCCATCTTCTGAAGCCTTTGCCATATACCTTGCCATAATCCTATCCTTGATTACATTGGCATACTTACTTCCAGCAACTCCCTGAGTAGATACCACTAACTTGTTACCATTTATGGTAGCTGAGCCAAATCCACAGAATGGTCCTAAACCAGAAGGAGCAGCAATTGCCTCTGCTGCTTCCTTTGATTTAATAATACCTTCATACTTAAAGTACGTCTTCATTGTCCTTAGTATTTTTAAATTGATTCTTTTGTTCTGCCATATCCTTAAATGCTTCACCTACATCCTTGAACTTTAAGGTTAACAATTTAAAGAGTATTCTCCATATACTATACCGTTTCTTAATACCATGTATTTCACAGATGTGTCCATATATACTATCTATTTCGAAACAGTAGCAAATTACCATAACCGTTATTGATACTACTATTGGGTTCATCCCATAGGGTTCTCCAATAGCTTTACCAAGTACAGCACCAAGTAGAACATAGCAGATATAATCTACTATCTTGTTTAGAGTTCTTCTTCCAGCTCTAGATTTTCGAATTTCGATTTTCTGTAACCTACTTGCAGATAACCCAAACCATAAGTCTGATAGGATTAGAATTATTGCAAGGATTATCATCCATCTCAAATCATACAAGATTTGTGTACACTCTCCCAATATACCCACAGTGAATGTCTTGAATAAAGACTGAGTTGTGGTCTCTGTTATTCTATCGATTGTTGAATTTATCATTGTTCTACTATTTGCCAAGATTGATTACTGTAAGTTGTAATGGTAAATGTTTTCTCTGAGAGGTCATCATGTTCCCATTCTAACTTTTGAGGACTAACGCTTAAGAGGTCTGCATCTACTACAGTGAACTTAGTTCTCTTTGAAGTATCTACGACAGATTCAAAGATATATTCACCAGCTTGGGCAGTAACGAATTCATACCCAGCACCACCTGCATCATAAGTAGTTACTTTACCAACTTCCCTTATTCGACTATCGAAGTCAGGTTTATTAGAAGTACACTTGATTAAAGTAGATACTTGTTTAACACTCCCCTTTAATTCTGCATAAGAGGGAGTACAAGAAATCTCGATGATTGTAGGATAATCTTCCAATATTACTTGGCATCTTAAAGAAGAACCATCATCCGCTACAAAGGTATAAGTCCCAGCCTTGGTAAGAGTAATCTCTTCATCAAGGTTATAGGTTTCCCCATTCTCATCACAAGTAGCAGTACCACTTACATTAACCCCATTTTTCATTTCCTCAAGATGGAACTTACAAGCAGACTTTTCATCCAATAGTTGGTATACTGCATAAGTATCATCTATCTGGTCTTCAGGTAATGCCCAGTTGGGTTCTTTCCAATGACTGTCTGTAGCATCCGAAGGTACTATCTTTAATTTATTCTGATATACTACTGAAGAATTATTAACTACCAAAGTAGTCTTAGCAGTAGGGTAAGCTACAGACTGGAAGGTATAAGTCCCTGCCCTATTTGCAGTATATACATAACCATTCTGAGCATCAAAGGTTTCCCCAGTTTCAATTACCCTTACTCTGTAATCATCCCCATTACCAGAAATACGTTGTATCTTTACTGTAGCTTTTGCAGAGCCATTGAATAATGTGACTGTTGGTGGGCTAACAGTAATTCTATATACTGCAGTCTTACCAGATACTACTTCGAATATACCTACACCTTCATCGGTTTCCCTTTTATCCAGTGTACATTTAAACTTATAAGTACCATAACTATTAGCAGTAAACTTATCACCGTTCTTAAACAACTTAGTATCACCAATTAGCCTACAATATAGTTCACCAGTAAATGATTCTGGGTAATTCGATTCGATGGTAAGAGTGGTAGTAGCATCCTTGATACTTTGCTTATCCCCAACTCTAAATTCAGAAGGTGTACATCTTACCTTATATGTAATCTCTTCCCGAGTTACAACAAAGGAAGTTTGCTTTACTGGGAACTCTACAATCTCAAAGATGTAGGTACCAGGCTCTGAAAATTCCCAAGTTGAGCCAGAGACTTTCACTATATCAGTACCGGATAATCGTACATTACAGGTTTTCACGGTACCCTTATAGGATACGTTTGCCCTTACTACTGTACTTACTTTTAGGTTAGTAGGAGTTATCTTTCCAGTAATAGGGTCACAAGTAATAGAATATACTCGATTATAAGATTCTTGATTAACCGTAATTTGAGTTACCTTAGTAGGGTCTCCCACACTTCTAAAATAATAAGTACCTGCTCTGGGTATATTAAAAATGGAACCACTTTCGTGTTTAGTGTAACCCCAATTTATATTATCACTGGATATCTGATATCTTAGGTCGGCATTTATCCAATCTGAAGTTACAGTTACCTTTACCGGTACTTCATATACCTCTGAAGTAATAAGATTGGGTTGGTCCGGATTTACTAACTCAGCTTTAATTGTATACCCATCATTTACGGTAAACCCATATTGAATATCGAAAGATACATGATAGGGTATGAACCTTTTAAAGAAAGCCTCTACGGCTTCTCTAAATTTTCTGAAAGCTGCCGAGTTCGAAGTATATCCATGACCGGTAAGTCTAAAGGTTACCGGTATACATTGAGAACAATCGAAAGTATTATCATAGGTATACTTATCGTCATAATGATAATACTGGTCAAAGTGCGGATTACCTTTTACCCAACCATCATAACTATCAGCCTTTGCAGGGTCAGTTACTACGCAGGTTAACCCATACAGCCTCATCATTATTTCGAAGAACTCAGAGGTACCTCTTATTTTAAAAAGAGATATCGAATACTTCAGGATGTTTCTTACTTGAGTACTGGTTAAAGTAAAGGGTCCCTCCTTTGGTATTATCCAAAGCTTAGATAACTCTTGGAGTTTATCATCGGAGTAGAACCCATTAAAGTACTCTGCCCATTTCTGTGCATCTATAGTGTTCCCATAAGCAAAGGGCATTTCTCCGAGGAATTGCCAAAGGAAATTGAGATACATATCCGGAGCCTTATCTATATCGATAATGTCCAAGATATTCTCAATATCCTTTGTAATGTAATCTTCAAAATGCTCTCCACAAATTTCTAGAAACCTCTCTAAGATGCCTTTGCCATTTACCTTATATGTATCTTGAGCTTTATACTCGAATGGCAAAAAGTCGATTAGATTTTTGAGGTTTATCATTATACAATTTCTTTTACGGTTAAAGTCAATTGTGAATCATTTTCGAATACTGGTAAGTTAAAACCGGGGTCTTCATAATCATGGTTAGGTTCTGATACCGTAATAGAATACCGATAGCCCGATTGATAGCTGTTGTTCTGAATGTCCAAAGAGAAATCAAAACCATTAGCTTTATCGATAATCTGGGTAGAGCTACCAACTGAGCCAGTAGTTACATAACCATTTGATACCGAACGTACTGTAAAGGTAGTTGAGGAATTGAAGGTTATGTAGTAGGTCATAGAACCCTTTGCCTTGTTTAATTTAAACTGGCCCAGGTTTAATTCTTTATTACCATAGATGGTAGTAGGCCAAGGTTTAATATAGAACTTAGTAAGGTGAAGGTAATCTACTGTTGATAAGTTATCTATTAGGGCATATATATCCGATAACCTTACGCTTCCTCCTATCTGAGCTTGCTCTGGAGAATAGGCATTGTATAATGCTGTAAGAATTTGAGTTTGTATCTCTGCAGTCTTATAAGACTTCTTACCAGTAACTTCCATCTCTAGAATAATCTGAACCTTGCCTGCAGATTTAACCTTCAACCATGTGGTCATAGGAGCTCTTTGAGATAATAGATTGTATACCCTATTGATTAATTCAGAAGAAGCAACAGCTCCACCATCTGGGCTAATATATATAGTAAGCTTTCTACCGCATTCATAATCGGCTTTAGCTTTGTTTACCCCATCAACCAACATGGCCAAACTTTCGAAATCCTCTTTGGTAATTGCTACTCCCAAAGTCTTTACACTCAAAGGTATATGTTCTTTGAGCATTGTAAAGTTTTCATAGTTTGAACCACCTCCGGCATCGTAAGCATTACTTACGGTAGCATCAGTAATTGAAGAAGAGATTACTGAAGGTACAGAAGTAATAGTATTACTCTTTACATTACCCTGAGTACCATTGGTTAAGTAGAATACCACACTGGTTATTTTTGCTCCTGCTGCAGGCTTCTTACCAAAGGTACCATCCCCAAACATTATATAAGGATTAAGTGCCTCATCTACTGAAACCATAAAGTGTTTGTCTGTAGGTTTGGATTTTGCAAATGTATCTACTAATACCCAAGTTTCCCCACCTATCTGCAATGACATAGAACCTTGTTCATAATACTTACCATTGGGTAGAGTACCCAGATGAATTATAACTCTATCTCCAGTAGGTATTACCATATTATTTAAAGCACTTGCAGTATACTTCTCGTGTTGAATTATAGGTACTTTACAAGTAGTTACATTTGAATACCAAGTTACGTCTCTAGCAGATAACCAGGAATTACCACTAGAATCTGTAAACAGAGTACCTTGAGGTATAGTTAATTTAGCTCCGATAGAATTACCAGTAATACTTCTGGATAAGATTACATCTACTGTAGCAGCAATTGCTGCTCGAGCATGATAATCTACCAAAGCCCCATGTTTAACTACCGAATCATACCTTCTTGCCGTAGATAGGAAAGTTTCCCTTGCCATGTTATCTACATAGTAGTGAAGTACTTCGGCAATTGCCGCAAATAATGAGAGGATGATAATTAAGATGTTCCCCTCCGAATAATCCGTTATGAGTTTCTGACCTTGAGGGTCTTTGAGTCCCATAAGGGATTCAACCAGCTTGGCCTTAATCTGTTGATAAGACCTCTGGTATGGGTTAAGCCATTTATTTGTGATTCCCATATTATTGTGTATTTAATGAATTATCCGACCGGTCATAGGTGATATCGAGGTACTGACTAGAATTTGTTCCATTTACTACATATGTTACTTCTATGTGTATTTTTGCATCAACTCTAGTAACCGTGATATTTTGGAAGGTTATCCTTTGTTCCCAAGCACCTATGGCCTGTTTTAAAAACTCTTTAATTATAAAACTTAGGGCTTGTGAGTTTGGTTCCTCAATACATTGCCATAGTTTACTACCAAAGTTTTCCTGTCGAAATCTCTGGCCTATCATGTAGTATAATATCGAACTTATATTATCTCTGATAAGTTTGAAATCTCCATTTACTGGGTACCAACCCCTTTCACCCTTTTCATTAGTTGTAAGTTGGATAGGATAAGTTACACCTATACCAACTAAGTCTGTAAAGTAATTCTTTTCCATTAGTGTATGCAGGTTTTATCCTCATAATCGTCTACAACGAATTGTGAGAAAGGTTTAATTACTTGAGTTAAAGTTGGACCCGAAGAACCTGGTCCAGTAGTTACACCTGAGTGTACATGAGAATTGAACATACTACGAAGTTGTTCTAGTTCTTTAATGGTTTGGTTTAATTTTTCGGTTAATTGAAAAATATTGATTACTCCACCATTTTCTCCAGTATTAAGTATCACGGAATCACCAGAAGATATGTTTATATCTCCATCGGCATTTATTACTATTTCTTTCTCTGAACGAACATTTACAGGTCCATTGAAATGTAAATTAAGTTCTCCGTTATCATCATCTATGACTATTAGGTTCCCTTCCGGAGTAACTACCCCCATTTTATTGGGGCCATCCAAGGGTTGAGGTATTTGGCTCATCCCCCAACCATGGTATTCCCAGAGGGGTTTAGTTGGGTCCCCAAATTCAAAAGTAACAAATACCGTATCCCCCACTTTAGGAGCTAGGAATTTAAAACCAGAACTAATTGAACCATGTTGCCCTTTAGGATATGCCCAAGCAAATACTCCCCCCATTACCTCTGGAACACACACCTTTACTCTGTTCATATGTTTCTCTACATCGTCATTATCAATAACAATGCCCCGATAAACAGAGTAATACCGACCAAGACCCTCTAAGCCTTCGTCGGTTATTATCTTTGCTGTTTCGTAACTCATACCCTTATTTTTCTACATAGATTTGACTTGCTATTCGCTTATGCCTTTTAGCTATGTCTCGGTATACTCGATTAGCTATGGCCATATAATTAAACTTAACCCCATAATCTTCAGGCACTTGGATTTGTTTAACCGATATCTTACCAGGAATTAACTTACCCTTAGAGGTAACTGTATTACCTGTAGATAACACTATACCCTCTGCCAAGGCTTGGGGATTATCAGCATTTACTTCAGTATAATAAGCCTTCTTTCGAATAAACTCAGCTTGACCCTTGATATCAATTATGTCCCCCTTATCATTCAAGAAATGCTCATTGTAATATACCTTCTCATTATAAGTAAAGTTAAGATTAAGATTCTGAGAAGTACTTAAAGCTTTTTTATCTTGACCCTTTGTAGTTTTAGCATTAGCTTTAGCATCATTAGCTACGATATTTTGAGTAGATAAATCAGTTTTAGAAGTTACAGAACCAGACTTGGAATTGTTCTTTACTAATTCCATATTAGTTATATACCCTTGACCAGCGTCCATAGAATGAGTACATTGTTTTATATACCAAAGCCCTGACCAACGTTTCCCTACATTATCTATTCGGATTATTTGGGAAGTTGCTAGCATAGGTCTACCCACTACCTGAAGTTGACATACTAATCTTTTCTCAGTTTGCTTTAAACCACCATTGGCATTAGCATTAGCTGCCCAAGCATACTTATCGGCACCACCGTATCTACTAAATAAATTATGGTAAAGTTTATAAAGAGGTACCTTGAGATTTACCCTTTTCATGTGCCTTACCTTAACCCTCTTACCATATTGACCTTGGCCATAGTGTTTATTAGTATCAATCTCCATACCAGATAGTACTTCAGTATATGGGTCTTTATTTAAAGCTTCGAACCCTCTTTCTGATGCAGGTAGTACTCCCATTTGGAAATTGATACCAGAAGCTATACCTGCTCCGGCCTGTTTAGAAGCATAGCCTTCTGGATCATAGTCTAATGGGTCTACATATTCCTCTACCATAAACTCCATACCATCTTCGTCTTCGAAAAGGTATCTTTCGTACTCTAATAATTTCTTAAGATTAGCTTCTAATTCTTTACCATTCTTAGAATTTCTTAGCACTTGTTTAAGGGCATTCTTCTTATCGTCAGGTAACTCATTAGCTGCTTGATTAATGGTAGCTCGTACTTCTTCGGTAGACATTTCATCGAATTTTCTTTGCTTACCTGCTTCATAAGCACCTACTGGACCAACTGCTTCATATTCCTCTACTCGCTTTTTATATTCTGCAGTTTTTTCCATGTTATACTGAAGCTGAGTATCCCAAGCATCCATTACCTCAGTTGGTGTAGTGGGATGACTTCTGTAATCTTCAAACCCATTGCCAGTAATATTAGACACCATAAGGTTATCTACCTGAGCCACATGAGGTCTTAAAGCTAATGGAGGTTTATCCTCTGGCTCATTTATATTAGTTGATAATACCGATAAATCTTTACTATCTGGGTCTAGAGATGGAGCTAATACTGCTTTAACTCTTTTAGTTATTTTCTGAGTAGCAAAAGATACTCTAAGTACTTCCCCATTCTCTCCTTGATATGTATAAGTACATACCGGTTCTTCATGGAATTTCCGATTATGTATATAGATAACACCATCCCTTGAATCCACATACCATGGCCCATTAGTGTACCCTTTCATCTTCTGTTCTAATTGAACTAAGACGTTCTTGCCCACCAATCCAAAGTCACTATCAATTAAAGCTTTTAAATCTTCTGGCATAGCTACTTCAGCTACTCCACTGTATTTGTTAGCATAGAGTACTTTACCAGTAGTAGTACGGGTATTCTCTGTGGGTACCTGTAGTGACTCGTATACTTTATTACTTATTATCTGTTGTTCCATTACTGAAATATTTCTATGATTACACCAGTAGCATTCCCACAGCCATTGTCTAAATAGGTAGATAATTTATAGCCTTCCATATCCGAATGGACATAAGCAGGTTGATATCTTAAATCTCCCGAAGAATCAATGCACTTAATAGTTACATGAGTACCTGTAGAATCAAATACGGCTTCGAATTCCCTTACCTTAATTATTTTTATGGGCCCAGATATAAATTGGCCATCAGGGTATATATATCCCCATTGAAGACAAATGTTTTGGTTCTCTTGAATCTCGGCAATATCTACAGTATCAGGATTACCCGTATCGAAAGTAATAGTAGCCAAGTTTTCTTTCTCTTCATCGTATCTATAACTCCAGGTACTTATATACGCTCCAAGGGGTATACCTGTAATAGGATTCATTATAGGCATACCTCCAAAATTGAAAAGGGCCAAATATGGTTGGCCCATTCCCTTATACAATATAGGTTTCTGTTTAGCTGCCATAAGTCGGTATTCTTATTAGGGTTCCCATTTCTAATTCCTTAAAAGGATTCAGTATCTTATTAGCTTCAGCTATAATGTACCACTTACCAGAATCACCATAATACCTGAAAGCAATGTTTTGCAGAGTTTCCCCATCTTTAACGGTATGTTGAATATCGTTAGAGGATTCCGGTACTACTGGAGGTTTAGCTTCTAAGGAATAATCCCCATCGTTGTATTTCAGAGCATAGGCATTATTATATGGGCTAGCTCCCTTTAGGTATTGGTTAACATCAATCATATTTAATACCTCCTGTCTTTTTAAGTGAATCGGAATTTATAAAATCTCCATAGGATAAGTTATATGCACTTACTCTCTTGAAAATCAATTCTTGAGTTGCTGCTGCAGGCAATAACCTACCATTACCAAAAGTAGCTGGCTTTCCGGGTATTCTTATTCGATAACCGTTCTGAAAGTTCTTCAGAGTATAAGTTGCTGAGGTAAGGATATAATTGTGGTTATCGAATATACCAGAATCCCCCCACTCAATCTTAACAATCGGGGGAGCAGCCTGGTAGCCATTAGATTTAGACCATGCCTCTAATAACCTACATTTATTGATTACCTCCTCGGGATTTTCTGGGTCATTACAGTACCAAGACACATTGAATTGAATAATGTCTTCAGCTCCAGTAAAGTGATACATTGGTACATTGCGACCCATTGATTTAATGGTGGCCCATGTGGTTTCTCCTCTAAAGTCTATTTCTGGAGGTCTATTCTGTAGTGTAATATATTGAGTAGGATTAACAGTCATGTTATATATCCTTACTTCATTCTTATATATAACATCTGCTTTAGCCTCGAAGTTTCTGTAATTAGTAGTATTCTTATTCCCCTTTGCTGGGTCTACTCCTTCACCTTCTTCTAACCTTGGGAATTGTAATTCCATTCTCCATTTAGCCTGGAGTTGTTTGTTTAGAATAGGGTTCTTAGACGATATTTGAGCTTCTCCGATTACTCCATTGGGAGTATAGAGTTTACCCTTTTGAGCATCATCTTTGGGAAGAGTAGAAAGAGTTCGATTGAGTAATATCCGAGCTCTCCATAGTTTATTTAATGGACCCGTAAGAACACCTGCTGTATCTCTTGTAAGGTCATTGTACTTTTCAACAACCTTACCTGCTGCTTTATTTAATACTCTAGCCATAGTGTTTTAGTTTTATATTCCCATTACAAATGCAGCTCCAGTAAAATCTTGTTGAGAACCTGGAGCATAATCTCCAACTGCTTGACCATCTACTGAGATATTGATACGAGAATCTCTCATACCTTCTTTAATAGCTAACCTAACAGCATTAATAAATCTCTCTTCATTCTGGGCTCTAAGGGTAGTTGGGTCTTCTTTCTCTTTATTCTGAGCTTCAGTATTCCTATCTACTGAATTACTAAGGTAACTAATACCCTCAATTAATAAAGGAAGACCTACAGTAATTGCTAATCCCCAGGGTCCACCGAGTAATCCCATAAGTCTACCACCTATAGATGTTAAACCTTTTATAGCACCTTGCCTAGCCACTTGACTACCAACTTGGGCACCTGCTCCAGCTAAAGCCCCTCCAGCTAAATTACCCGCCATTGAAGTTGCCAAAGGTACTCCAGGATTTGGTGTCTTAACATACCTTCCATTCTTGGTATTATAAAATCTACCAGCAGAATTCATACCAATACCGCTTGACATCATCTGAAGCTGAACCATGGTTCTCATAAGGTTAACCATATTTACCATGTGAGCCTCCATAATGGCAAATTGGGTATTGGTTTTTATTGCTGCAGCAGACATACCTTCAGTAGAAGCAGTAGCAATAGTCTGTAAATACCCAACAGACCTAATAATACCTCTTACAGTATTAAATCCTGCAACAATAGTACCTACTACTACTGCAGTAGCTCCTACTCTAAGACCAAAACCTCCAACCCAAGTTTCTGAGATAGAATTAATTACTTTGATTATAGAGTTACCCACATTTAGTACTGGGGTAAAGATTCTACCCAAAGCTGCACCTGCGGTAACTGTTAAGTTCTCTATACTTGATTCGAATTGGTCAATTACACCTGCATCGGTTTTAAGACGTTCTTCATTGAGTCGATTTACTGCCCCCATGTTTTGGTCATAAGTTGCAAGTATCTTACCCATTTTATCTCTACCAGAAGCAATATCCCTAAGTACTGGGAGCATACCACGATTACCCCGAACCCCAAAGATATTAAAGAAAGTTGGTGTTTCGATTCGTGAAGGTAAATCTACTGCGGCCTTAGCAAACTTCTGATAGATAGTGTAAAGGTCTATAAGGTTACCTTGAGCATCGAAGAATTCATCGGGACTTAAGCCCAGGTCTGCTAAAGCGTTATAGCCTTTCTTTTTTTGATTAACAAGAGAGAGTTGTAAGTAACGAATCATATTGGCCAGTGAGGTACCTGCCATAGAACCCTGTATACCCATATCACCCAATACACCAATAGCAGCAGCGGTTTGCCGAAGGTCTACTCCAGCAGTTGCCATATCTGCTCCTGCATAAGATATGGACTGGGCTAAGTCTGTTAAAGATATATTTGCATTAGTAACTGCAGTATATAAATCATCTGTTACTCTAGCGGCTTCAGTCATTGGGATTTGGTACATTGACATGATATTAGTCATCAAGTCAGCTACACCACCTTTCTGTCCCACTGGCATTGTAAAGATTGAAGCCAGCTTGGATGCTGGCCCAATCATTTCTTTAATAGCATCGAATTTATTACCCGCCATAGCCAGGTATCTTTGTCCTGATGCAACATCCGAAGCAGTAAGAGGAGTTATCTCATTGACATCTTTTGCCAATTGTAACATTTCTCTTTGTTCTGCAATGGTAGCACCAGCAATTTTCGAAGCAGTCCAAACTTCATTCTGAACACCCGCAGAGTATTTATAGGCCCTTGCCATTCCCCCTACGAGCTGCATTCCGAAGTCCATTGTATTGGAAGCTGACATCTGTATACCTCTATTCCAGGTATTCATATCATTCATCATTGTTCTGAATGACCCAGATATCTTGCCAGCCTCTTGAGAGAATCGGTCTTTTAAAACCATGGCAACACCGACCTCTACTATACTCCTACTGGTATTCATAATTTACTTTCTTTTCTTTAATTGTTTATAATATTGCTCGGCCATTTCCTTGAATATTTTCCTTATTCGGTACGGAAGACGTAAAAAGCCGAAATAGTCTAAGGCTATCTCGGCTCTGGTGATATAAACAAAATCACTCTCTAACATTACTCTTCCGTCAGGTAGAAAAAATTCGGTGCCCAAACTATAGGATAAGTTCTTTCTTCTCCGGTGGTTGGATTAGTGATATGGGATTCACCTTTGAAGATAGGGTCCATAGATAAGATATGCTTTCTCATCTCAGCCATATCCTTTGCAGTAAACGGAGTAAAGTTTTCTACCTTCTCCCAACTACCATCAACCTCTAAGTGAAGATTACGGCAAAGAAGAGGAGCATTCTTAGTTTGTTTATCCAAAGGCAACTTCATGAACTCTTGTTCTCCCTTACCAGTCATACAATCGAATTTAATTCTCTTGCCAGATGAAAGAGTGTATTCATGGTCTACCAATCTAACTCCCTCTGGATAATAAGGGATAGCATCTGGCTTCTGATTTAAATCCTCTACAGTTGGAGTAGTACCGTAATCGAAAAGGAACTCATGAAGGTCTTGGCCATAAGTAATCTTACCACCATTCTCTTTGCCCCAATCATATTCGAATTCTACTTCCTCTCCCAAAGAGAAGATACGAGAATTGAAGATAATAGCATAACGGTCATTGACTGGTAAGTTAAGGGCATCATCTACGGTTAATTTCCCATTAGGGGTAGCAGTAGTTCTAATTACGATTGCTGCAATGAACTTGGTAAGGTTCATCAAAGTCTTCATGTCTGAAAGGTTACTGAGAATATCTTCATCAGCACCATTCTGTTCTCTAATTTCATATTCGAAACCAGAAGGTCCGGTAAATCTAAATGTTCTAAATTCCATAATTTGATATATTTAATGTTTACAAATGTTCATAGTACTCCGTATAACAACAAGAAAGGGGTGAGCTCCTATCACAGGAATCCCACCCCTCCACCGAATCTTAGTGAAAATCGACTAAGGAATTAGTATTTATCTGCAGTACCAACTGAGAACTCTATGGACTCAATGGTATTCTCTGAAGCCATTCTGTCCAAGTCTAAGCCGGTAATCTTACATGGCCATACCTCTTCGAAGACGTGGGTATTAAGAACCGAGACTCCATCTTCGGCAAGTTCATTTACAATAGCCGTTTCCCAATATTGGCTTGGTACCAAACCTCCACCAACTATGTGGTCTTGGCAAGCATAAAGCCAATCATGAAGCCATGTGTCTGAACCTGCAGTAGTCATAAGTTTCTCTACAATAAGATTACCTATAGTAACCCTACCTGCAGTTTTAACGTCTCTATTGACGTCCCCATGAGCAACCTGGTCAATCTCAATATCCGGCAAAGTACAACTTTGGAATAGATAGGTATTGATAGGGTGTTTGGGGAACATGATGCTCCACAAGAATTTCTTCCGTGGGTTTTTTACTTTTGCTCCCATTGTGTTATGAGTTTATAAGTTATTACTTGTTTCTACGATTGATACTGCCTTAGAAGCTGCATCGATTACAATCTCCATAGTTACCTCTTGCATAGGAACTACATCCTTATACTTAAGGATAGCACGGTACTTACCCTGACGAGCATCTGCTTCGTTATTAACCGAAAGGTCATCCCAAGAAGTTGCATCTTGGTCACCCATCCAGGTATACTCGGTCATAGCATCTTCGTCTACCAAAGAATCCAAGGTAGGTTTAACCTCCAACCAGATTCTCTTCCAAGTACTCCAAACGTTTGGTTCTTCGATATACTTGTTGAGTACCGGGCGAAGGAACTTCTTCAGATAGAGATTCAACCTTACAATTGAAAGGAATCTTTCAGAATCCTGTTTCACTTGAGAAGAGAAGCAATGCCATAGCATGGTTTGCTTACCTGCATCTGGAGTATCTTTGATTACCATCTCATTGATATAATTCTGAGCAAGGGTGTTCAGTTCGTTATATCGAGAAGGAGAACCATAGTTAGGGCATACTGGACCAACTGCATCCCCAATAACTCCTCGGTTCATACCTGCAAAGGATTTCCAAGGACCATATTGAGTAGCCGAGGCATCTCCCAAACCAACAATAGTACCCACTACATCGGAATCCTGAAGATTACCATTTTCGTTGTAGTACTTAAGTCCACCACCAAAGTAGGCAATGTACTTAGAGTTACCTACAGTACCAAGGCAAGTCTGTACCCAAATAACCTGAGCTTCGTAATCTCTTGCCTGAGTACCTTGAGTATAATGGGTTAAGTGTTTGGGAACTTCGATATACAGTACCCATTCCATCAGTTCTTTTGCCATATCAGCAGCAGCCTTGTATACTTTGAGTACCTCTGAATCTTGTTCCAAGTGTTGAGAGATATGTGAAATAAACAATTGGTAGAAGTCTGTGTAGTCTCTTACCAAGTCCAGTGAAGCAATCCATTCTTCGGCAGTCGGAGTGGAACCTGCACTACCGATAGTACCATTAAACAGTTTCTCTGTTTCGGAGGGTGCAGCATCTCCCACGGTAATAATGATAGCATTCTTAGTACCGTCGATATCATCGGTAAGCCACTTAATTAGGTTTTCAAAAGAGGAACCTGCAGTAATTACCGGCTTAATATATTCCGAGTTCTTAGCAAATGCACTAAGAGCAAGGTAATCTACCGAAGTATTATTGTTATCATCGGCAGTTTTGTAGGTTATTACTGGACCCTGTTCAAGTACTTGCCCATTAGCCGAATAGATTTTATAATACAAGGTATTAGCTTGCTTATAAAAACCAACCTGGAAAGTATCTGCACTACCAATGGGATCTCCATATCCCTTGGTTACTAATCCAAAACTATAGGTAGTACTATCTGATTTGAAAGTAATCAGATCAGAGGGTTTAGCCGAGTCGGGTACAGCAGAAGCAACTGAAATCCCATCTTCTGAATCTTTAGCTTTTCTTGCCGCAGCCCGAGAAGCAGTTACTGTACCTTGAGTAGCTCCCTTGCCAAGTACTCGAATAACACGAAGCTTAGAACCACCCTGCAAAGCCTTTTCGATATTTGATACAGAACCATCTGGTACAATTTCAGAACCATAGATTCTTTGGAACTGAGAGAAAGTAGAAATGGTTTCTGATGGGTCATCGTATGGGCCCTTAGTAGTTCTAGCCAATACACAAGAAACTCCTAACATGGGAGTAGTTTGAAGAACATTGTTGTTCTTAAACTTAAAGTCAATGTGAGGTGAAGTTGGCATAATTCTATTGTGATTAAAGTTAATTACTTGTTTAATTTATACCCTAGAGTATTGTACCTATACCTTAGGTACTTTTAACTCTAACATTTCATTTTCGTTTTGTTCTAACAATCCAATAAGAACTGATATATCCTTGATGGGTGTAAGAGTACCTTCTCCCAAAGCTTTTTCTGGAAGAATACCGTCTTTACATACATAAGTGTATACCTTCTCAAGTATACCATGTTCTACATCTGGATGGTCATAATAATTACCAATCTCAATGAATAGGTTTCCGGTGGGAGCAAGCCTGCCCTTTTCCCATTCCTCTAAGTCATTGAAGTATGGTCTCACATATCCTCTAGCAGGTAAGCCAGTATATAAGATTGTATGTAGCAACCTCATATCGGCTTGTGTTTGAGAAACTAGATGTACATCTATAGTAATATCTTTTGTTTCATAAGGAAACTCTGAAGCTTGGTAATTACCATCCTCAAGTTTATCACCAATGATGTATTTATTCACACCAATATCTCCAGCATAATAACCCTGTAGTTCTATGGTTATTCTTGGGAGAGTCTTTGGGCCTTTTACTTGATTATTCCCTATACCAAAAAGTGGTATAAACTTCTTCATACCTTTGATTGCCTCTTGAAATCTTTTTTCGTTTTCTTGAGACAAAGGTAAGAAGTCTTCTGGGTTTAAGGTAAGACCCCTTTCTAACATTGTACTAAGTAGAGAGATATAAAAAGTTCTTTCTACTATTTCTTCTGAGTTTACCATTAAAATCCTAATCTAATATTTAATTGAACACTCCGATTGCCATTGTCATTAATATACCCATTATAAATTACCTGAATACCTCCAAAACCACTCATGATAGTTTGTAAATGACCAACACAGTTTAATTCACTAACCCATTGAGTAGCAATATTTGAAGGATAATCGGTAAGCCATACTTTAAAGGGTATTGGTTCAGAACCAATACCTCCAGGGAATTGACCCTCTATTGTCTTACTTATATCGGTTATCTTAAATTGTTTTATAAATTTAGCAACTTGAATACCGTTGATAAGGTAGTACTGATAACCCTTTACATTACTAATCCGAGCAGTACTAGTATTTTGACCAAGATTTGGGAATGGTATATTCGGGGTTGGTTCAAAGCCATACTTAGTAGTTCTAGTACCTGGAGATTGAGTTATATTTAAAACTATCTCAGTGTTAGGTTCTTGCTGTGAGATAATCTTAACCGTAGTAGTTCTTTCTAATGGGTCATAGTTACTTGGGTTGTGATCTTGATTAGTAGATTTAGTTTTGATAATAAGCTTACCTGCAGCATTAGCTTCCCCAATTTCTTGGGTTACCTCTAACCAATCAGATGAGCTTTCTAATTTCCAATCTACAGCACGGTATTCATCTTGAGGCTCATTATTTATAAACTTCTGTTGGTAACTATATACCCTTATTTCTAGAGTCTCACCCCTTTTAGTACCATCGAAAGTATGGGAAGTAGTTTCCGGAGTGATACTAAAATAAGTTCCCCAGGTCTCTACTATTTTAGGAGCAGCCTTTTGTATCATAGTTACTTCCCTTTCTACACCCTGAACTACTACCTTGAGGACCTGCTCTTTTATATTATTCATGTCTTCGTTTACTGCCTTAGGCTTTACCCTAATAGTTGCAGTACCAGTTCCTGATAGTGAAGATATTTCAAAATCTACTGCCATTATATAATCCTCCTTATTTCTTTTCTAACTTCATTACGTATTTCCTTTTGTAAGGCAGCTTTTCCACCAGCAGCCTTAAATGCAGGAGCCCAGAGAGGACGAGGTGGTAAATTACCACCTCTACTACCATACTCTAACATGATAGCTATCTGATTCAAAGTTTTTCTTGAAGTCTTACCAGTATAAGTAATCTTCTTGATTCCAATTGGTAAACCGACGAAAGTTCTTTTCTTACCCTTTACTAAAGTAACTGACCTGGCATATTGTCCAGTAAGATTTAGCATGGTATGGTCTCCATATTTCTTTATGGTACCAGGAGCATGTGGTGGCCAAGATACTCCGGAACCCCTTGGAGGTACACCAGTATTCAAACTTCGTCTTACTATACGAAGAAGTTGATTACCAAACTTTTCTGTACCTTTCGCATAACCCTTAGTTAAGATACTTGGAGTTTTAGCAATCAACCTTTCTGCACGAGCTTGTTCTCGTTTATCTACGTATATTTCTAGAGGACCAATTGGAGTCGATAGTGTAATATTAACCGACTTACTTGGCATAATTCTTATTATTGTTTAGGTTTATCTAATCCCAATTCTTGAGCAATCCTTAATAAAAGGGTTTCTTGGTTAGTTAACCTCTCATTCATGGATAACTTAAATTCTTCGAAATCTGGAGCAGGATTACGAGGTGATTCTGAACGATTATTAATTAAACCAAGAATATTATCGCATTCAGAAACAACTGCCTCAAATTTGGCTTTGTTATTTAAAATATTTAAAGCATTCTGTTTCTGCATTGATACCTCATTAATGATATTATCGAGATTGGTCGTATAATAGGTACCATTATAAATACCTTCATTTACATTAGTTGGTAAATAAATGGTAATTTGAGATATTGAATCTTGTATCACTAATTCGATACTGTTAACAAAACCTTCTTTACCATTTGAGGCCATTGGTTTACTTTCGCCAACTTTTAAAACTCTTGCTTGGTCAAAGATTGGATAACCAGACCGACGATCTTTCTCTAAGGTGAAAATCATATCACCCTTTTGTACTTTCTGAAAAATCAATTCTTCCATAATCATTTTCTATTTATTAAGTTTAAACCGAATGATACTGCACCTGGATTCTTCTGCATGAAGTCTACCAGTTTTAGAAATTGATAGTATCCAAATTGATTAATGAGTACCTGAGCTTTGTTTGCTACTTCTTGAGCAACCTCTATATTTGGAGCAGGTAATGCTAGTTGTATCTTAAATTCGGTGAGTTGTTCTTTTTCCATAATTCCTTAGTTCAAGTGGTTAAAACGAAGAAAGGAGTACATCTATCAGGGGTGTACTCCTTTCTAATCATCCTGGTGTTGTAAATTAAATCTATGATAGTTCGAATACGTATTCATAGGTAATCGTCGCAGCAGATTGATTAATGGAGAGTGTAATCTTCTCACCTGATTCATTTTGTGTAACTGTAACCGTAGCAGATCTTGAGGATTCTTTGACGTTCTCTGAAGCTTTACTAGTTACCTTACCACTACTAGCTGAAACGGTAGCCCAAGACGGAGCACCAGATAAGCTTACACCCACCTCATAAATATCTGAAGATTCAGACCCGTTAATTACTTTTTTCTTATAGGATGAGAAATATCGATATAAAGTATTTCCAACAGCAGCATGATAAACGGATTCACTTGTAACCATACCATTCCAATAAAAGTAGTAATTATAACTTACACTAGCTCCACCTTGGGTAATATCCACATAATCAGAAGCCCCATCATAGTTAGCAAAGACTCTAACAGTTCTAGAACTGGTACTACTGTTTGAAGAAGCAGTAAGGGTAGTCCCAGATAATGTAAAACCCGAAATACCATTGGTACCTAAGGATGGGTCAGCACTATTAGAGCCATCCCTTGTATTTGAACCCGAAGTATAATTCGCATATCTTGGTCTACTAGCACTTGGGTACAAAGTTACACTACCTCCAGTATTACCGATGGTATAAGAACTTGCAGTTAAGCTTACACTCCAAGAGCCATAAGTATACCCAGTAAATTCATTTGCTGATTGGTATACTGGTACACTTACCGATTTAGTTTTACCATTTAATGATAGGGTACCAGTAAGGGTTCCTACCTGGGTTCTAGATTTAACCGTAGTTCCCAAAGAACCTGCACTAACTGCAGTACCATAACTAATGCTAGCACCGCTTGTAATTGTGCCTCCTCCAGTTGTAGAACCATTCCATCCCCAAGTCTGAGAATATGAGGGCATAGTTGAGAATGAACTTCTACTTCCTCCACTTGCAGGTATATCGGATACACTTCCTCCACTTGCAGTGATTTCACTATAGGTTCTATAACCTGCAGATTGAGAACAACTAATGATTGCCTTCTTATTAGTTTCAGCTTGTGTTAAGGTTACCGTACCGCTTCGTGTACTGGTAGAGGTATTATTACCCATAGTTACAGAAGTACCGCTTCCAGATACGCTACCAGAGTTGGCTCTAGTATAAGTTAAAGCTATTTGGTTACCATAATTATGCCCATTTCTTAATTCTTGCTTGTAAGAAGTAACTGAAAAGGTTTTAGTACCTCCAGTAGCCCCAAAAGACATAGAGGTAGGTGTTACACTCCAACCATAACTCCAAGATTGAGAGGCTGCTGCCTGAGTAAAAGTTACTTTAAAAGTTTTACCAGATTCGTTCTGTGTAACAAGAGTATTGGAATCTGACCGAGAGGTTAATCCCAGATTCTCTGAAGCAGTCCAAGGAGGTACTTGATTACCGTGATTAGTTACCCATGTAGGTGTATTACTAATAATATAATTTACAGTAACTTCAGCTCCATTAGCTACTCCATCCCAATATTTCTGTTTCGTAGAAATAAAACCAGAACCCTGATTAGAAGAGCTGGGGTTACCCAAAGCATCAAAGCTTATACTACTGTATCTAGAAGTAAATGTATACTTATAGGTTACCTTATGAATATCTTCGAGTTTGACACATTCATTATTTCCATAGGAACTGGCATTGGATAGTTCCAACCCCACATAATTCTCCCCTGTTCCTGTCGAGGAGAGTGCTAACAATTCAGCCTTGGTAGGGCAGTCATTTCCTGTCTTACCAAGGCCTACTTTAGTTTTGACAGCACTCCAAGTTGCTATCTCTCCCATAAGTTATTTGTTTTTAAGTTCCTGAATCTCTGCCTTCAAAGCCTTAATCTCATCGTAGAGAAGTTTAACCTCATCGTAGAGAAGTTTAACACCCTCGATTGCCAAAGTTGACATCTTGTGATATTTAACTTGTTTTACGAGTACATACTCTTCTCCGTTGATTTCTAAGGTTTCGAATTCTTCTGGATTGGGTACCGTAGATTTCTCTACTGGAACTTCCTCTACATATTTACCAAATCCTAAGCCTTCGAGGTTCTGAGCAATAGTTCCCTCGTCCTCTTTACCAAGCATTTCGAATGACTTGGTTGGTATCTGGCAAATCTGTTCCAGAGTATGATTCAAAGCCTTAATGTTAGATTTGAGTCGAACATCTGAAGATTCTTTGAAGAAACCAGAAGGAGCCGTGGTCTTAGCAAATACTACCTGGTCGGTAGTTGCCAATCCCAATTGAGCTCTAGTTACTGTATGAGGATTATCCTTTCTACCTGCATGGTTATTGATAGAAGTTTGAGCAGCAGTACCTGCAGCCTTAGCATCGGCAATAGCAGCAGCCTGAGCAGTAGATACTGGCTTATTTGCATCCGAAGTATTGGAAGCATTACCCAAACCAACCTGGGATTTGGTAACTCCATGAGGATTAGATTTATTGACAATATGGTTATTTACCTTAGTTTCCAATGCAGTTACAGCTGAACCTGTATCGGAGATTTGATTATCAATATAGGTTTTTAATTCTGTACGAAGAGCATTGATAGCATTAGTTCTATTGGTAATCTCATTTGCTAACCCAGTAGCAGTGTTATCCAACTTAGTCTTATCGGCTGCAGT